>SDBS01001369.1_pt1 | contig 24746 bp, 32 predicted proteins | sample 2277091 | NCBI WGS metagenome assembly SDBS01 (sample SAMN10404972, study PRJNA504765) | marine sediment metagenome | isolation source: marine sediment core GS10_PC15, 163 cmbsf | place: Arctic Ocean: Southern Knipovich Ridge | collected 2010
AACGCTTTCCATCTCCTCGTTTAAAATTTCCCATATGTTTATTATTAGTTTTTACAGTATAAATTATACATTATTTTTAGAAAAAAATCAATTGGGAAATAAGATAAAAAAAGTCCTCTGGTCTGGTTTTTTGATTTAGACGCACGATCCATATTGGGCGAAATAACCTTTTAAGAAGAAGCTAAACAGGTTCGAACATCGTCCCGCCAGGGGAGCTATTTTAGCCTGAGCCTTTGGCTCACTCACCAAGTTAAATCCCGAGATTGTTTTTTTGGGTTTTTATTGTGACAGTAGTATAATAAAACAAACATGAGAAAAAACGAAATAATTATTTTAGGAATTATCTTACTCTCCTTTGTCATTGGCATTTATCTTTATTCTCAAATGCCAGAGAAGATGGCTTCACATTGGAATATTCAAGGTGAAGTTGACTCTTATATGTCAAGATTTTGGGGTTTATTTTTAATGCCGATTATATCTATTGGATTATTAGCTCTTTTTGTTTTGATTCCTAAAATAGATCCTCTAAAAAAGAATATAGAAAGGTTTAGGAAATATTTTGATGAATTTATAGTGTTGATGATAATATTTCTATTTTATATTTATCTTCTTACCGTTTTTTGGAATATTGGCATAAGGTTTAATATGGGTCAGTTTGTGATACCTGCCCTGGGAATACTGTTTTATTATGTTGGAATTTTAGTAGAGAATACTAAAAGAAATTGGTTCATTGGCATTAGAACTCCTTGGACTTTAAGTAGCGAGGTTGTTTGGAATAAGACCCACAAAATTGGAGGTAAATTATTTAAGTTTGCTGGAGTAGTCGCCTTCCTAGGAGTCGTTTTTCCAAGATATGCTATATTTTTTGTAATCATTCCAGTAATTTCAGTTGCAGTTTATACGCTTATTTATTCCTATCTTGAATACCAAAAAGAGACAAGTTCACCAAACAGGTTCTGACATTGTCCCGCCAGGGGAGCTCTATTCAGAAAATCGCCAAGAGGGCGGTTTTTTAGTAGAATAAAAGAATGGAACAAATAATTTCAAAAGAAGAATTCAATAAGCTAATTAACCTTGAAGGAAAAGTGAGAGGAATGGCAGTGAAAAGTTACGGAAGCTATATTTTAAAAGAAAAGGGAGAAAAGGAATTGAGAAAGTTGGAAAAAACTATCACAAATCTAGGTTATCCAATAAAATACAAAAAAATAAAAACAATGGGATTTTATCCTTTGGGGTTAGAGGGCGTTACCCTATTAGCCATTAAAAGACTTTTTAATTTTGATGATAAAAAAATTCAGGAAATGGGAAGATTTCAGGCTAAGTTTTCTATAATCATCAGGCTTTTTATGAGGTATTTAGTTTCAATAGAAAAAGCGGTCAAGGGGGTTCCAAGTATGTGGAGAAGTTATTATACTATTGGAAACCTTAAAGTCACAGAAGTAAATAAAGAAAAAAGATATATGATTTTAAGGCTTGAAGATTTCCGTTTTCTTCCAATCCATTGTCAAGATCTTATTGGATATTTTCCCAATATAGCTCAGTTGATAGTTAAAGCTAAGGTAACCTGTAAGGAAACAAAGTGCCTTTTTCGAGGCGACGAGTATCATGAATTTTTATTGAAGTGGTAGTTTTAATAATCACTATATTTACTAAACAGGTTCGAACATCGTCCCGCCAGGAGAGCTGGCAAAAATCGCTTTAAAAGCGGTTTTTTGGTAGAATGGGGGAAGTCGAGATAGTTAAAAGAATAATTACCTAATTAAAATGGAACATATAAATATAAATCCGCCAAACACGAATAGGATTTCAAGAATACCAGGAATAAATCCGAGAGAAATTACTTCCAAGATAATTATTGTGTTGGCTGTGCTCGTAGTTCTTTTTAGTACCTTTGGCACTATAGGAGCTGGTGAGCGAGGGATACTTTTACAGTTTGGAGCGGTTCAGGACAAGGTTTTTGGAGAAGGGCTTTATGTTAAGATTCCAATAATTCAGAAAGTGGTAAGAATAGATGTGAAAATCAAAAAAGACGAAGTTCCTGTTAGTGCAGCCTCCAAAGATTTGCAGACAGTAACTTCCAAAATCGCTTTAAATTATCATTTAAACCCAGAATCAGTAAATAAAATTTGGCAGGAAGTGGGAAAGGATTACAATGTCAAGGTTGTAGCTCCTACTATTCAAGAGGTAGTAAAAGCTATCACGGCAAAATTTACCGCTGAAGAGCTTATTACTAAAAGAGAAGAAGTAAAAGAACAAATAAAAGGCACTCTTGCTGAAAGATTATCAGAACGATTTATTGTTGTTGATGAATTTAATATTATTGATTTTGAATTCTCAAGTGCTTTTAATGATGCTATTGAAGCCAAGGTTACTGCCGAACAATTGAAACTTAAAGCTGACAGAGACTTGGAGAGAATAAAAATTGAAGCAGAACAGAAAATAGCTGAAGCTCAAGGAAAAGCAGAGGCTATTAGGATAGAAGCCCGAGCATTGATGCAAAATCCTAAGGTGATAGAGCTTCGCTGGATAGAAAAATGGGACGGTAAAGTCCCAACTTACTGGGGAGGGGCGAGCCCGTTTATTGGAATAAATAAATAGTATTAATTTAGATGGTTAGATTTTGTATTTTAATCTCTCTTTTCTGTAGCCCAGGTTCTAATATCGTCCAGCCAGGGGAGCTTTTAAAAGCCCGAGCTAAGAGCTCGGGTTTTTGGTATAATTAGTCTAATGAGTAACATATTAAAAAAACTAACAAAATCAGTGTTAGTATTAAATTAAAAAACGAATATAATAAGTTTACAAAATTATGGCAGAAAAAAAACAATATCCTCTTATTCGAACAATTTATCTTTATCTTTTTGCATTAATTGGTTTAGCATTTTTAATTAGTGGTGCAGTTCGTTTTGTTGATATGGGCCTGAAAGCTTTTGTTTTTACTAAAGCTGAGCAAGAACAAAAACTTAGTTTACGTCAACCAACCATGTTTTATTCTGTTCAGAAAATTGAAAATCTTCAAGATGAAGAATGGTTATCGGAAGAAGAGAAAGTTATTATTCAAGAATGGTTGGTAGATTATAAAGAATGGAAAGAAGAATCATCAAAGATTAATTACATTGACGCTCAAAGACACAGGGACGCTTCCTCAAGCCTGTCAATGATTTTAGTTGGTCTGCCACTATATCTTTATCATTGGGGAGTTATTAAGGGGGAGGTGAGAAAGCAAGAAAATAATGAACAATAGGAATTATTTGTAAAAAAATGAGAAAAATCGCCTTTTAGGCGGTTTTTTGATAGAATTTAATAATATGACCTTTCTTGGAAAAATTCGTCAAGCGGAAAAATTAATAAGAGAAGCTATAAAATAATAAGTTTTGTATTTTATTTGAAATGTTTTTTTGATAAAATAAAAATATTATGGTTTCAAAATGGAAAAAATTAGAAGTAATGTTTGAATTCCTGCTTTTCGGAATTTTAATTGGAATCACTGAAGATATCATTGCTATAAAGTTGACAACTGGAGCTTCAATAACACCAAGAATGATTGGAATTATAGTGTTAATTGCAATTCCTTTCGCGATAATTGGCGAAATGATTGCTGATAGGATAAATCTGGCAAGAACTTTTAAGAAAATATCTGATGGTATAAATCATAGAAAGAATAACAAACAAATACACATGAAGGAACAAAACAGGAAAATAAAAAAAGACTAAGATAAAAGTATTAACTTAAAGAAAAGCTGCTGTATTTGCAGCAGTTTTTCTTTTATAACTATTCATTTATTATTTACAAACAGGCTGTCCATAAGAATAAGTGTTTACAATAAGGCCATTTTGGTCTTTTAAATAAAGTGTATCATAGCAATCATTAGCAATAATGTTTTTACCATTCAAATAAATATGCCAGGTGTTGTCCAAAAAATCATTATTTTGCCAGTGATTTATAAAACAAGCTTGATTATTCAGATTTTCGTTTAAGTATTCTATACATTCTTTATCGCTTCTGACATTGACATTTTCAGAATAATCAGGGATTTCACATGTTTTAAGCCTAAGGATAAACTTTTGGCAGCATGGCTCTAAATGAGAAATATCCTGCTTTGTTGGCTTAGGACAGTTTTTAGAAACAGGAATAGGAAAATCAAATGAGCTTGTTAAATAGCCCATACATTTATTTAAACGAGATGAAGAGATTGTTTTTAGAGCATTTTTTTGATAATATATTTCTTACAAGTCTTATTAATAATACTCTTAAGAATTATGAAAAAAATCCTTTTACTAGCTTTCTTAATAATTATTTTTGCTTTTTATCTTTTTTCTCAAAAAAATCCTGAAGAGCAAAAATCAAATAATATGGAACAAGCTGCTGAAATAAATCAAAGTCAAGATGAAAAACAAGGTTTAAAAATAGAGACATTAAAACAGGGATATGGAGAAGAGGCTAAAAAGAATGATGTAATAACTGTTCATTATACAGGACGACTAGAAGACGGAACAAAATTTGATTCAAGTCTGGACAGAGGAGATCCTTTTAGCTTTACTTTGGGAATAGGGCAGGTTATTAAAGGATGGGATTTAGGTGTTTTAGGTATAAAAATAGGGGAGAAAAGACAATTAACAATTCCGCCAGAATTGGGTTATGGTGCTGGTGGTATTGGTCCTATACCTCCTAATGCTACATTAATATTTGAAGTTGAGCTTTTAAGTATAAATAATTAGTATGGAACATTTGGCAATCATGAAAAAATCTTGGAGTTTAATTCCTAAGATTTTGACAGGAGAGAAGAAAATAGAGTCCCGTTGGTATCGGGCAAGATATAGTCCCTGGAATAAAATTAAATCAGGAGATATTGTATACTTCAAAGATTCTGGAGGTCCAGTTAATGTGAAAGCAATAGTTAATAAAGTAATTCAGTTTTCTGATCTTAGTTCAGTAAAAGTAAAAGAAATTTTAGAAAAATACGGAAAAAGAGATGGATTGGGAATAAGTGATATCCCTAGATTTTTTAAAATGTTTAAAGATAAAAAATATTGTATTCTAGTTTTCTTAAAAAATCCTACAAAATTAAAAAAACCTTTTAATATTAATAAAAAAGGATATGGAATGATGAGTGCCTGGATCTCAGTAGATAATATTAATGAGATAAAAATGAAATGAATAAACTATTAACAAAAATTCGTAAAGAATTAAAACAAAACATTGATCCTGTTTATAAGCAAGGGGCTGAGAATTATTTTAGAGAAAAGATAAAGATTTATGGCGTTAGAATTCCTGTGGTAAGAAAGATTTCTGCTAGATATTTTAAAGAAGTTAAAGGTTTGAAAAAGAATAAGATTTTTTCAATTTGTGAAACACTGCTGAAAACTAATTATGGAGAAGAATCAACCATTGCTTTTGATTGGGCTTTTCGCTTGCGCACTCAATACGAAAAAAAAGATTTTAAAATATTTGAATCTTGGCTTAAAAAATATGTTTCTGATTGGGGCAAGTGTGATAATTTTTCTACCCATGCTTTTGGTTATTTTATTTACAAATTTCCTGAATTTTTAAAGAAAGTAAAATTGTGGACAAAAGCAAAAAATAGGTGGCCCAGAAGAGCTTCAGCAGTAATTTTAATCTACCCAATAAGAAGAAGCGAGAAGTTCCTTAATCATGTTTTTAGAACAGCAGATATTCTTTTAATGGATTCTGATGACATGGTTCAAAAGGGTTATGGTTGGTTGCTTAAAGAAACAAGTAATGTTTATCCAAAACAAGTTTTTAATTATGTAATGAGGAATAAAGATGAAATGCCAAGAACTGCCTTAAGATATGCTATTGAGAAATATCCCCAGAAGCTGAGAAAAAAAGCAATGGAGAGATAGAGCTATTATTACTTTTTGTTTCTCAAAAATTTAGATATAATTAGAGATTATCGCTATTTATATTATTAATAACCAATAATTCATGCTTATGAAAAAAATAGGTATTGTTACTGAAGAGGCAGTTGACTTGCCCCAAGAAACAATTGAAAAATATCAAATAGTGCTTGTGCCTGTGAAGCTGGATTGGCCTGATTTAGATAATATGCCTGGAGCTAATACTTTTGAAAAAATGAGAGAGCTTGAAAAAAGAAAGATTAAGAGTTTTGGTAAAACTTCCCAGCCCTCTCCAAAGGACTTTTTAAATGCTTATAAGAAACAGCTTGAGAATTTTGAAGAGATTCTATCTATTACCATAACTTCAAAACTCTCAGGATCACATAACTCAGCGCTTCAGGCAATTAAGTTTTTACCAACTGACCAGCAAAAAAAAGTTGTTGTTGTTGATTCTTTAAGTGCCAGCATTGGGCAGGGAATCTTGGTTTTAAAGGCAGTTGAATTTATCGAGAAAGGAATGCAGATACAAGAAATTGCAAAGAAAATTGAAGGATTGGTTCCTCAAATCCACACTTTCATAATGTTTAAAGATCCTAAATACATAGAAGCAAGCGGCAGGATATCAGGAATTGGGGCGAAGTTAATTAGAAGTGCTGCAAAGTTTGGTATTAGACCAGTGTTAACTTTCAAAGACGGGTTGCTGGTTCCAGCAGGAATCAAAACAGGTGCAAAAGATATTCCAACTGGTATTTTAAAGGCATTTGAGCAAGATGTTAAAAAAAATAAGCCAAAAAATGAATTAATAGTATTGATTGCGCATGGAGATGATTTAAACGGCGCTATTAGATTAAAAGAAATGATTGAAAAGGATTTTAATACAAAAGTATTTTCCATAACTATTATTGATAATATTTTAGGATCTTTGTGCGGACCTGAAACATTAATTTTAGGTTGGGCTGAAAAGTAAAAACAGGTATTTTCAACCTGTTTTTAAAACAATCATTTCTGATAAAAATTCCTAACCTTGAATTATTTTATTTTTTGAGCGCGTCAATAACATCTTTTGCTCCTTCAATGCTTATTGAAAGAGCATCTTTTACAGCAGTAACTGATTCATCACTTATATCTCTAGCAGCAGAAATAGCAGCAGTAACAGCTTGCTTTGTTGCTTCAGCTGCATTGCCACCCACTTTTTTAACTGCTTCGACTGAACCGCTTACTGCTTCAACAGCAGTTTTACCAACATCTAAGCCAAGTTCTTTTGCGCTATGAATTGATTGAGCAACAGCTCCTTGAATTGCTTGTTCCTGCTCTCCACCAGCTTCCATAACACCATTTATTGTTCCCATTACAATTCCTTTTATTGTTCCTATCACTGAAGTTCCAATATCAGATATTCCAAAGATTGCACCTTTTACAACTGAGCCGGCAACTTCAATTCCTTTAGAGACTACTTCTCCTGTACCTTTAACTAAAGTTATTGTTGTGTTTTTTACAACATCAATAACAGCGCTGCTGGTATCACTTGCTCCTTCAAGACCTGCCTTTACTCCTTCTCTTACTCCGTTAACTAAACGTGAAATAATAGAAAAAATCATATTATTAATGTAGGTTATGTTGTAACACGACCTTTCGTCTTTTAATTTTAGCAGATTTAGATGAAATTAAAAGTACAAATTATGGCTTACTAATTTTGACAAAATATAGTGATAGACATACAATAATACATAAATTCCTATGAAAAAACTCATTTTTGTAATTATAGTTTTATTTTTATTGCTTAGCGCAACTGGTTTCTCTTTGGCAGAAGAAAAAATAATCGTTCATTTCTTTTTTAGCCCGACCTGCCATAATTGCGCTAATGAAAAAGTATTTTTAGAAGATTTAAAGCAAAAGTATCCTGATGTTGAATTTAAAAATTATGGTATTTTTGAAAAACAGAGCATAGATTTCCTAAAAGAAATGTATCAAGAATATGATGTTCCTGCTCAAGAGCAGGGCTTTGTTCCAATAACTTTTATCAGAGATCGTTATTTCTGGGGTTTTGATGAAAAGATAGCTTTTGGTATGGAAAACTATATTCTGGAATTAATAGAAGATGGTTCTCAACTAGAACCTCCACCGAGCAATCAAAAGATAGTTCTTCCTATCATAGGAGAGATTTCTTTTTCAAATCTTTCTCCTCTTACCTTGGCCATAACTCTAGGTGCTTTAGATGGTTTTAATGCCTGTGCCATGATTGCTTTGGGCTTTTTGCTTACTGTTTTAGTTTCTACTGGAATTAGGAAAAGAGTATTTTTAATTGGTGGTACATTTATCTTGGTCTCAGGCATAGTGTATTTTATTTTCATTTCAGCCTGGCTCAATCTGTTTTTAGTTTTAGAACAAATCAAATATATTACTTTGATAGTAGGAGCGATTGTAATAGTTTTTTCAGTATTCGTGTTAAAAGATTATTTTCACAATGTGATTTGCAGGGTTTGCGAGGTAGATCCTGAGAAAGAAAAAAGCATTTTTGTTAGATTTGAAAAAAAGCTGTTTATAAAAATGCAAGAAATTTCACAAGCAAAAACTTCCCTGCCTTTAATGCTTTTGGGAGTTGTTGCGGTTGCAGTTGGGGTAAATATGATAGAACTTGTTTGTTCCTTAGGTTTTCCTTTAGTTTTTACAAAGATGCTGACTGCCTATAAGCTTAACACTGTTTCTTATTACTCTTATCTTGGGATATATATATTATTCTATATGATTGATGATTTAATAATCTTGGCCTTAGCTCTTTGGACGCTTAGGATTACCCAGGTTTCAGAAAAATATCTTAGAGCTATAAAGCTTGTTTCAGGAATTGTGCTTTTGATTCTGGGGTTAACAATTCTTTTTAAGCCAGAAATCTTAATGCTTATTTAAAATGACAGTTTTTTTAAATATAATTATTGCTACTTTTTCAATAAGCTTAATTGCTTTTGCTGGAGCTTTGATTCTGTTTTTAAAAGACAAGCTATTGGACAGAATCCTTTTGGTTTTAGTAGCTTTTTCTGCAGGTACTTTTATGGGAGGGGCATTTTTTCATTTAATCCCAGAAGCACTTGAAAGGGTTGGATTGGAAAATAGTTTAAACGTATTCTTGTATGTTATTTGTGGGTTTTTAACCTTTTTTATTTTAGAAAACTTTATTAAATGGCATCATTGCCATAAAAGAGAACATTCTAAAATAATGCCATTTTCATATTTGATTTTGGTTTCTGATGCTGTTCATAATTTTATTGATGGTTTAATTATTGCTGTTGCTTTTGTAAGCTCGTTTTCTATTGGAATAATTACAACTCTAGTAGTGGCTTTTCATGAGATTCCCCAAGAGATAGGGGATTTTGGAGTTTTAATATATGGAGGAATCAAGAAAAGAAAAGCCCTGCTTTTAAACTTTTTATCAGCCACTACTGTGATCTTGGGTGGGGTGGTTGGTTATTTTATTTCAGGGGCAATAAGCGGATCAATTACTTTCTTGCTGAGTTTTGCTGCTGGAAGCTTTATTTATATTGCTTCTTCAGATCTAATTCCTGAAATAAAAACTTGCGATGCTTTAGAGAAAAGCAAGAGTTATTTTTTTGTATTTTTACTTGGAATAATCCTCATGTTATCAATAAAACTGTTTTAAGAAACAGCTTTGTCTTTTTATAAAAAAAGGGCCGAACTTCTTTAAATTTAAAAGTTGGCCTTATTTGTTTTTAAAAGGGAACGGAAATAACACTTATTCCCCTGAGAACTCGTGTGTAACCATTTGAGTTTTGGAGTCCCAGAACATCCTCTTTCCATCTTTCTTAAAGACCTTAAGAGTATAGCCATAGGTTAGGACATATTCCCAACCTTGCTTTTCCAAATCTTCTTCGGTTATCTTCTTTCTTAGCATTGATACTATCACCTTGAATTCTGTTGCTTCAATTGTTAAAGATGTTTTATTTTTGCATTTTTAATCTTGAAGTGTCAAATAAAAACCTCACGCCAGAGCCAGAACCCACGTGCCAGCAATTTTTGGTAATATTGCTCAGGGCCACATAGGAGGAGTAGTTGATAGTAGTGGTGAATACGGTTGTGACGTTTCCGTTGACATTTTAGATTAGAGCAACGATAAATCAATCATTAAATAAATATATTTAAAAGATAGAACATAGAAGCAAAAATATAGAGACTCGATCTCTGTTTTTTTTAAAAACAATTAAAATCTGCTATAGTGTTGTAATATGATAATCACTAACTAATTAAACAAAGTAAAAAATATAAGCATGAAAGAAACAATTAAAAACTTAACAAAAGCATTTATTGGTGAAAGCCAAGCAAGAAATCGTTATGCTTTTTATGCTAAGGTTGCTAAAAAACAAGGATTTGAACAGATTGCAGAAATTTTCTTGATTACAGCTGAGAATGAAAAAGAACATGCAAAAAGGCTTTTTGAACATATAAATGAATTGAAAAAGAAGTCTAACGAAAACCTAGAAGAGATTAAAGTTGAAGCTGTAGCTCCAACAGTTCTTGGCGATACAATAGAGAATTTAAAAGCCGCGATTGCTGGAGAAAATTATGAACATACAGAAATGTATCCAGAATTCGCTGATGTTGCAGAAAAAGAAGGCTTGCCTAAAATTGCTGCTAGATTAAGAGCAATTGCAACAGCAGAGAAACATCACGAAGAAAGATTTAACAAACTTCTAAAAGAAGTGGAAGCGGGTACTGTTTTTAAAAAAGAAAAAGAAGTGTCATGGGTTTGTCGTGAGTGTGGCTATGTTCATTTTGGAACTGAAGCACCTGAAAAATGTCCTTCTTGTGATCATGGGAGAAGTTTTTACCAGATTAAATGCGAAGAATATTAAAATATGACAGAACAAAAACAAATATATAAATGTAATGTATGTGGAAATATTGTTGAGATTTTACATACAGGAGTAGGTCAGCTTGTTTGTTGCGGAAAAGATATGGAATTACTCAAAGAGAGGACCGAAGATATTGGCCAGGAAAAGCATGTTCCAGTAATCGAAAGGACAGAAACCGGAGTAAAGGTAAAGGTTGGTTCAGTTCTTCATCCAATGGAAGAAAAACATTATATAGAATGGATAGAGATTATTGCAGACGGTAGAGTTTATAGAAAATTCTTAAAACCAGGGGATAAGCCAGAAGCTGAATTTGAAATAAAAGCTAATGAAATTGAGGCAAGAGAGTATTGCAACCTTCATGGTTTATGGAGGGCGTGATCTAATTTCATAAATCATCAAAGGATTAAAAAGCAAAAAGCTGTTATTAAAACAGTTTTTTGTTTTCCCCATTGACAAGATCTTGAACCTCAACTAAACTCTAAAATACCTATACCTATGGTATGGGTATGATAAGTAATAAAACTTCTTTAAATATGACAAAACAAAAAGATATCCTTACAAGTTTAAAAAAAGCTCACAGTCACAATTTAAAAGTTATAAAGATGGTTGAAGATGGAAAATACTGCATTGATGTTATGCAGCAGAATTTAGCAGTTATCGGGCTTTTAAAATCAGCTCACCAGAAATTAATGGAAAACCACTTAAAAACCTGTTTTAAAAAAGCTTTTGAATCAAAGAACGAAAAGAAAAAACAAGAGATGACAGAAGAAATTTTGAAAGTAACTAAATTGTTTAATAAATAGTTTATGAATAGATTTTTAAAAGTTTTTTTAATTATTACAATTATTGTTATAGCTTTAAACTATCAGTGGATTAATAGGGGAAGAGAAAGGACTAGCCTGCCAGAATATGCTAAAAGAACTCCTATAGTTGAATCTGCTTATAACTATACTTTAGAGAATCCAGAACTTCTGGATCATATCCCTTGCTACTGCAATTGCTATAGGTTAGGCCATCAGAATGTTAAGGATTGCTTTGTAAAGGAATTTAAAGAAGATGGAAAAGTGATTTTTGATGAACATGGAAGCAACTGCGGAACTTGTTATTATACTGTCTTAGACAGCAAAGATCTTTTTGAACAAGGACAATCTATACAACAAATACGAGAATTCATTGACAACAAATATTCAAAATACGGCATAGGCACAAAAACTCCAATAATAAATAATTAATATAAACTAATTATGAAAAAAATCTTAACCATAACATTGCTTATTACAATCAGTTTCATCTCAGGAATCAGTGTTTATAAATATCTTTCTTCCTTTGAAAGATTATCATTAGAACAGATGCAAGAACAAGTTATTGAGCAAAGAGATTTAGGCATTGAAAAAGCAATTGCAGCTGGAGTTTATAACTGCTGCGTAGATCCTATTTGTACTATGTGTTATATGGAGGATAATGTCTGGAACAACCAGACCGCAGGAACTTGTGCTTGTGCTGATTTAATTGGTCAAGGTAAAGGAATCTGTCCTCAGTGTGAAAGAATATTAAATGAGGAAAAGGATGCATCGTGTCAGATAGATCAAATAGGCGAGGTGGGTTGTGAAAATAATGAATAAAATTTAAAAAAATTATGACTGAACAACAAAATTATAAGAAAAACTTCTTTTTAGGCTTAATGGTAGGATTAGTTGCTGTAGCTTTAATTGGAATTGGCATTTTTATTGGTCAAAATAAAAGATTAACAGCTACTGTTAAACCTTCAGCTAGTGAAAATACACAGGAAGAAGCTGCTGATAATGGAAAAATACAAGTTGTTGATAAAGATAATATTAAGGGAAATGTTGGTGCATCGATTACCATTGTTGAATTTTCTGATTTTCAGTGTTCATTCTGTTCGAGATTTCATCAAACAATGCTGCAAATAATGGAAGATTACTCTGATAAAATAACATGGGTTTACAGGCATTTTCCCATAGATTCCATTCATCCCCAAGCCAGACCAGCTGCTGAGGCCTCAGAGTGTGCCGCAGAACAGGACAAGTTTTGGGAATTTGCTGATGGTTTGTTTGAAAATCAATCAAAACTTAGCCCAAGCTTTTATAAGGAATTAGCTTTAGAGCTTGGTCTGGATGAAGTTCAGTTTGAAGGTTGTGTTTCTTCAAGGAAATACAAAGACAAAGTTGAAACAGACTTACAACAAGGGGTGGGTTTTGGGGTAAAAGGAACACCAGGTAGTTTTCTAAACAACCAACCACTTGGTGGTGCTGTTCCTTATGAGAACTTAAAATCCATGATTGATAACTTATTAGAAAAATAATTCTAAAATAATTATATGAAAAAGATTTTTTTACATCTTCCTATTATTGTTTCCTTGATGCTGCCTGCTGTTGCTTTAGCTGACAGCAATGATTGTCCAATGTTTATGATGGGCAGTTTTAGTGGTTATGGATGGTTTGGCTGGTTTTTTATGGTTTTTTTCTGGGTTTTAACAATTACAGCCACTATACTTCTTATTAGATGGATAATTAAGCAGTTCCAGGGTGAAAATAAAGATAAATCTGCCCTAGATATTCTTAAAGAACGTTACGCAAAAGGAGAAATCAATGAACAAGAATTCGAGGAAAAAAAGAAAAAACTAATTTAAAAATGAAAATAAATGAAGCAAGAAAATCATCGTCAGTGCAAAAACTCTCATAACCATCACGAAAACCATCATAATCATCACAAGATGATGGTTGAGGATTTTAAAAAAAGATTTTTTATTTCTTTGATTTTTACTGTTCCCGTCTTAATTTTATCTCCTTTAATTCAGGAGTTTTTTAGGTTCAGTTTTAGTTTTTTTGCTGATAAATATTTTCTTTTTGCTTTTTCAACTTTCATATTTTTCTATGGAGGAAAGCCATTTTTAACAGGGCTTGTCAGTGAGTTAAAAAAGAAAAATCCAGGAATGATGACTTTGATTGGTTTGGCAATTAGTGTTGCATTCTTTTACAGCAGTGCAGTTGTGTTTGGATTAAAAGGTAAATTCTTTTTCTGGGAACTTGTAACTTTGATTGATATTATGCTTCTGGGCCACTGGATTGAAATGCGCTCTGTAATGGGCGCTTCAAAAGCTTTAGAATCTTTAGCAGAGCTTTTGCCTTCTTCAGCTCATTTAGTAAAAGCTGATGGACAAATAAAAGATGTTCCTATTAAAGAATTGGTTGTTGGCAGTATTGTTTTAATAAAGCCAGGAGAAAAAATTCCTGCTGATGGAGTGGTTGTTGAGGGAGAAACTTCTATAAATGAGGCAATGTTAACAGGAGAATCTATGCCAGTTGAGAAAAATGTAAAGGATTTTGTTATTGGCGGTTCTATTAATGGCCAGGGTTCAATAAAAGTAAAAGTAGAGAAAACTGGCAAAGAATCATATATTTCTCAAGTAATAGAGCTTGTTAGAAAAGCACAAGCCTCAAAGTCCAAGACACAGGATTTGGCAAATAGGGTTGCTATGTGGCTTACTATTGCTTCTGTTTCTATTGGCGTTTTTACATTATTTGCCTGGATTTATTTTGGTAAAAGCTTTGTCTTTTCTTTAGAAAGAATGGTAACAGTAATGGTCATTACTTGTCCTCATGCATTAGGCTTAGCAATACCTTTAGTTGTTGCTGTTTCAACTTCCTTATCAGCTCAAAATGGATTTTTAATTAGAAATAGGGATGCTTTTGAAAAAGCAAGAAATATTGATACTGTCATATTTGATAAAACAGGCACCTTAACGAAAGGTGAGTTTGGAGTGACTGATATTGTTAATATTTCAGGTTATACAAAAAAAGATATTCTATTTTATGCTGCTTCTCTGGAGTCAAATTCAGAACATCCAATAGCGGGAGCGATTTTAAGTAAAACAAAAGAAGAGAATATTGAGATTGCTTCGGTCAATAGATTTGTCTCATATCCAGGAAAAGGAATTGACGGTATTGTTAATGGAAAAGAAGTGAAAGTTATGGGCGCAAATTATTTGAAAGAAAAGAATATTAAATCAGATAATTTACTAATCAGTAATTTATTAAGACAGAACAAAACACTTGTTTATGTTCTTTTGGAAAATGAATTGATAGGAGCTATTGCTTTAGCTGATTCAATAAAGCCAGAATCCAAACAAGCAGTAAAGAAGATGAAAAACATGGGTATAAAAACAATAATGCTCACTGGTGATAATAAAAAAGTGGCCCAATCAGTAGCTGATGAATTAAATATTGATGAATTTTTTGCAGAAGTCTTACCTCACCAAAAAGTAGAGATAGTTAAAAAAATCCAAGCTCAAAGGAATAATGTTGCTATGGTGGGGGATGGAGTAAATGATGGTCCAGCCCTAGTCCAAGCTGATATTGGAATAGCTATTGGGGCTGGTACTGATGTGGCAATTGAATCAGCTGACATTGTGCTGGTTAAAAATAATCTCCTAGATGTAGTTTCTGTGATTGGATTAGCAAAAGCTACTTATTCAAAAATGAAGCAAAATATTTTCTGGGCTAGTGGTTATAATATTATTGCAATACCTTTAGCAGCCGGTGTCTTATATAATTCAGGCATTGTTTTAAGCCCAGCTATGGGAGCTGTCTTAATGTCTTTAAGTACAGTAATAGTTGCTATAAATGCGAGATTTTTAAGTTTTAAGAAGTAAAAAAAAGAAGCTGAATTCAAATTGATTTTAAAACCAATTGAAATCAGCTATGTGAACTGAATGGAGAAGCGAGCTCCTCCATCGGGATTGTTGGATGCTTCAATAGTGAAGCCCAGTTTCTTCCCTAGTTCTCGTATGATACCTAGGGCATGTCCCGGGGTAAAGAGATCCTTGCTATCCTCCTTCAATCCTTTACCGTTGTCGCTGAAAATAATCAGAGAATCTTTTATTTCTATCGTCACAACAAGTCCATCTTCCTGCCCGGAGTGTAGAATACTGTTTTGAATCAAGTTATAAAAGATCGCAATGAAGATGGGATTAATTTTCGTCTCTGTTAATCCTTTAACAGAGATTTCTATATCTTTCCTTAATTTTCCTAGCATGTCATTGACTTCGTTAATGACCTTGGAGCATCTTATTGATGCTGTATGATCTATTCTCATGAATTGATTGTACAACTTCATAAGAGATTCCATGCCTTGAAGGCTTTGTTCAAGTTTTTCAAAGTGTTGCGACTCTTGTGTTATCAGAGCTAGTTCTGATGCTAGCATGGCAGTGTTAAGTTTATTCATTCCGTCGTGGAAGAATAATCTCCAAATCAGCAAAGATAACGGTTTTGTTGTAGGTGTCGTTGTCATTGTTTCTATACCTCTTTTTCAGTTGTATAAGAGCTATGATTATATTATAATATCTTTATCTCAAATTGTCAAATAAAAACTGGCTTCTAAAAAGCCAGTTTTATCATTTTTTGCTTTTTTTTACTTAGACTAAAAATCTTACAATCAAGAGAGCAACTATGTTTAAAACCTTAATCATTGGATTGATAGCAGGACCAGCTGTGTCCTTGTATGGGTCTCCAACCGTATCTCCAGTTACTGCTGCTTGATGAGCGAAACTTCCTTTTCCTCCCAAATTTCCTTCTTCAATGTATTTTTTAGCATTATCCCAGGCTGCTCCCCCTGAAGTCATTTGAATTGCCAGGAAGAATCCAACAATAATTGAACCAATTAATAGACCTCCTAAGACTTTGAGTCCTAAAGTAAAGCCAATTAAAATTGGAAAAATGACTGGCAACAAAGCAGGCACTATCATTTCTTTTAAAGCAGCTTTGGTAACAATATCAACGCATTTTGAATAATCTGGCTTGGCTTCACCCTCCATTAATCCTTTGATTTCTTTAAACTGTCTTCTTACTTCTTCAACTACTTTTGGTGCTGTTTTTCCAACTGCCTCAAGAGATATGGCAGTAAAAAAGTAAGCAATCATTCCGCCTAAGAATAAACCCACTAAAATCTCTGGGTCTCCTAAAAGAAATTGAATATTTACCTTTAGATTTATTAATTCTTGAGTATAGGCAGAAAACAAAACTAAAGCAGCAAGACCAGCTGAGGCAATAGCATAGCTCTTAGTAGTGGCTTTAGTGGTATTTCCAATAGCATCCAAGGTATCAGTATTTTTCCTCACTTCTTCAGGAAGACCAGACATTTCAGCAATGCCTGATGCATTATCAGTAATAGGTCCGTAGGAATCCAAAGCAACGATTAAACCAGTGAGGGAAAGCATTGAAACAACACAGATTGCCAGACCATACATTCCAAATAAGGTGAAACTTATTAAAATTCCAATTGAAATTAAAATCACAGGCAAAATAGTAGATTTCATTCCTACTGCCAAGCCAGTAATAATATTTGTAGCATGACCTGACTGAGAAGAGAGAGCAATTGATTTTACTGGTCCATGTTCTTTGGAAGTAAAGAAATTAGTGATTAAAAACATTCCTCCAACAATGAAAAGGCCGATTAAAGCTGGAAAATAAAGTTTAAATTCTGAAATTTGAAAATGAAAAGAGAAGTCTTTTATTATGTAATAGAAGCCAAGAGCTGATAAAACTCCAGCTGCAATAAGGCCCTTATAAAGAGCAGTGATAATTGATTTGTTCTTGGGAAGTTTAACAAAATAAGTTGCAACAACTGAAGCTAAAATTGCAAAAGATGCCAGAATTAAAGGCAAAAGAATTGCTTGAGAAAGTCCTGGGAATAAAAGATTGCCTAAAACCATAGTTGCTACGATTGTGACAACATAAGTTTCAAAAAGGTCAGCAGCCATACCAGCGCAATCGCCTACATTGTCACCAACTAAATCAGCAATTACAGCTGGATTTCTAGGGTCATCTTCAGGAATTCCTTTTTCAATTTTACCAACCAAATCAGCTCCAACATCAGCAGCTTTGGTATAAATTCCTCCTCCTAATCTGGCAAAGACAGAAATTAAAGAAGCTCCCAAACCCAAAGCAATCAAAGCCTTAAAATCCTGAGTAAATAAATAAAAAGTAGAAACACTTAAAAGGCCAAGGCCTGTTACTAAAAACCCAGTTACTGAACCTCCTTTAAAAGCTAAATTAAAAGGAGCAGCTAATCCTGATTTAGCAGCTTCAGCTACTTTTGAATTAGTTTGAGTGGAAACTACCATTCCCATAAATCCAGTTAAGGCAGAAGCTATGGCTCCGATTAAAAAGCCAATTCCAGTGCTTAATCCAAAGATTGACCAGAGAATAAGAAAGAAAAAGACAGCAACAACAGAAACAGTCTTATATTGTCTTTTTAAGAAAGTCATTGCTCCCTCTTTAATGGCCTGAGAAATTTCAATCATTTTTCCAGAACCAGCAGAGGTTTTCTTGATTTCTAAGGTTAAATACAAGGCAAAGATTAAAGAGAAAAGAGAAGCAAAAATAGGTATAAAAATAATGTCCATTGTTTTATTATTTGTTATGTATAGTTATGATTCCGACCTTAATGAGTTCTTTATATTTTAATTATCATAACTTGCTTTGTGCTGTATATCAAGTTTTATGTTTGATATAATGTGGAAAACATATATGATAAGTGAATTATGAATAGAGACCAAGCTCTAAATCTATTAAAAGAGAATTTAAAGAATAAGAATTTGATTAAGCACTCTTTAGCAGTGGAAGCATCTATGAAGGGTTTGGCTGAAAAATTCAATGAAGATATTGAAAAATGGGGGATTTGCGGATTGATTCATGATATTGATTATGAAAAAACAGGCGGAGATGCTAATTTACATTCAAAACAGGGTGCTGAAATGCTTAAGAGTTTTGGCTTTAATCAAGAGACTTGTGAGGCAGTTTTATCTCATAATGAAGCGCATGGGATTAAACCCAATAGTTTAATGGCAAAAGCTTTGTATTGCGTTGATCCCTTGACTGGCTTGATTGTAGCTGCTACTCTGGTTTTACCTTTAAAAAAGATTAATGAGTTAAAAGTTGAGAGTGTTTTAAAGCGTTTTAAAGAGAAGGCTTTTGCTAAAGGAGCTGATAGAGATATTATTAGTGAATCTGAAGAATATTTAAGCTTATCTCTGGAAGAATTTATAGGGATTACACTGGATTCAATGCAGAAAATCTCAAACGAACTGGGGTTATAGGGTAAATTTTTAACTTGACTAATGTTTTTGCTTAAATTAAGGTAAAATAAGACTGTGGATAACTTAATTTGCGAGTAAATATTTAAAAGGTCGATTTTTTTTAAGTTTAATTCGAACTCAATTAAAATTACAATAATATGGCAACAGAAGCTTACTGTGTTAAATGTAAAAAAAAGCAGATGATGCTAAGTGAAAAGGAAGTTGAAATGAAAGGAAAAGGAGGCGCTAAAAGAAGAGCTATGACAGGAACTTGTCCTGAATGCGGAACAAAAATGTTCAGAATTTTAGGTAAAGCCTAATTTTACTCTTAACTTCAACTTAAAGACTCCTAGAAGTCTTTAAGCAAATATAAAGCACTAGTCCAAACAGGATAGTGCTTTTGCTTTATGGAAAATTTTTAGCATAGTATTTTGAGCTTATCTTTAGTAGAATAATAATATAGAATAAATTTCAAAGAAAATGGAAGAAATTATTACAAAAGAAATTGCACAAAATTTGATGAAACTTCAAGGAGAGGCAAGGGGAACTCATTTTGTTAATGATGCTCAGTATGTTTTAGAGAAGAAGGGTGATGAGGGCTTAAAAAAAGTAGAACAAGAATTAGAAAGATTAGGTTGTCCGATAAAATATAAAGAAATGAAAAACACTGGTTTTTATCCAATAGGATTAAGAGCCATTTCTCTTTTAGTTATCAAAAAGGTTTTTAACTGGGAAGATAAAGGAATTAAGAATTTATGCGGTTTTGCAACAAGAGTTTCTATGATTATCAGGCTTTATTTAAAGTTTTTCTACTCTATTGAGAAAATGGTAGGAGTGGCTCCTAAATTGTGGAAAGATTATTTTACAGTTGGTTCTTTGAAAGTTACAGAATATAACGAGCAAGGTAAACGAGTTGTATTAAGGGTGGAAGATTTTATTCTTCATTCTATATATTGTCGTTGTCTGGAAGGTTTCTTTGGAGATATTGTGAAAATGGTAGTGGGAGCTAAAAGTGTAAATTGTAAAGAAATAAAGTGTTCTGTTAGTGAGAATTGTCATGAGTTTGTTGTGACATGGTGATAATAAATGAATAAAAATCTTATTTTAAGCTTTCTGTTGATTTGTAATGTATTTTCTTGGTTAGTAGTTTATGATTTAAGCAGGCCTCAATTTCTTGAGGTTATTTTTTTTGATATAGGACAGGGCGACAGTATATTTATTGAAACACCAGACAACTATCAAATTTTAATTGATGGGGGACCAACCAATGTTATTTTAGAGAAATTAGGAAAAGAAATGGATTTCTGGGACAGAAGAATTGATTTAATAATTCTTACGCACCCAGAGCACGATCATATTGCAGGCTTAATTGAAGTACTAAAAAGATATGAAGTAGAAAATATTGTATGGACAGGAATATTAAGAGATACTGCTGAATACAAAGAATGGGTAAGATTGATTGAAGAAGAGGGTTCTAATATAAAAATAGTTCAAGCAGGTCAAAGAATAATTACACCTAATTTATTTTTTCAAATCTTATATCCTTTGGAGAATCTAAAAGGGCAGGATGTTAAAAATACCAATAACGTTTCAATTATTAATCGTTTGGTTTTTAACAATACCTCATTTCTTTTTTTAGGTGATGCATATAAATCAGTGGAAAGAAAGCTTGTGAACAATGGAACATATCTTGACTCTGATATTCTAAAAGTTGGGCATCATGGCAGTAAAACTTCTACTTCAAAAGAATTACTGGAATCAGTTAATCCCCAGATAGCTGTAATTTCAGCTGGAAAAGATAATAGATATGGACATCCGTACGAGGAGGTTTTGGAAATTTTAAATGATTATGGTATAAGAATTTTAAGAACAGATGAGGTGGGTGATATAAAAATTATTTCAGATGGAGATAAGATAAAAATAATAAATTCTAAAAATTATGGAATTTCCAATTTTTAAAACTAAAGTCAAAGAGTTAGATAAAAAATTTAATCTAATAAACCTAGAAGAACAGAAAGAATATTTCGAAAGCAAGGCAGGTCCAGAAATTAAGAAATTAAGAGAATTTTTAAAAGAAAATACTTTTATTGCTTATTTTTTAGGTAAAAAGAATTCTGGCAAGGGAACATATTCAAAAATGCTTGCTCAGCTTATTGGCCCAGAAAAAATAAAGCATTTTTCTATAGGCGATATGATTAGAGAAGTAGACGAAGAGTTAGCTGACGAACAAAAGAAAAAAGAATTAATCAGTTTTTTAGAAAAAAACTACAGAGGAAGTTTAAATTTAAAAGAAATTATTTTTGCGCTGGAAAATAGAAGCACAAAAACGCTTCTTCCAACAGAATTAATTTTAACTTTAATAAAAAGAGAAATAGAAAAAATCGGAAGGAAAACTCTTTTTCTTGATGGCTTTCCAAGAGACATGGGTCAAATAGATTTTTCTTTGTTTTTCAGAGACTTAATTGGTTATAGAAACGACAGAGACATTTTTATTTTAATTGATATCCCTGAAGCAATTATTGACGAAAGAATAAAGTGGCGCAGAATTTGTCCTATATGTAAAACTTCAAGAAATTTAAAATTGTTGCCAACTTCAAAGATTGATTATGACAAAAACAAAAAAGAATTTTATTTAATTTGCGATAATCCAGACTGCAAAGATGTACGAATGGTTTCAAAAGAAGGGGATGAGTTTGGAATTGAGCCGATTAAAGCAAGGCTTAAAAAAGACGAAGAACTGATTCAGAAAGCCTTGTCTCTTTATGGGATCCCAAAAGTTTTAATAAGGAACTCAGTGCCAGCAGATATTGCTCAAGATTACATTGATGATTATGAAATTACTCCAGAATATGTTTTTGAATGGAATGAGAAATCACAGAAAGTGGACATTAAAGAAGAGCCCTGGATGGTTTTAGATGATAAAGGTATTAAATCTTTTAGTTTGCTTGCGCAGCCAGCAACAATTTCTTTAATTAAACAGCTTGTTGAGGTTTTTAACCTTTAATTTCCTTTTTTTATCTTGTTATTTTCTTTGTTTGAAAAGAAAAACAAGGTTTGACAGGGTTCTATCAAAAAAGATAAAATAGATAGTGCCCTGGTTTTTCTAGTCGAATCTGGGAATAACTTCGAAAAGGGAGCCTGAAATGATGTGTGTTCCGTGGAATGCACCTTTGGTTCCCACTTGGAACTTTATCCAGAAGTTCCTAGAAAAACAGGGTATTAAAGAACACCTTATTCAAGGTGTTTTTTTAATGGGGAGATAATTAAGAATTTTTATCTTTCAAATTTTAAAAAGTATTGTTTTGGTTTTGACTCTTTCTCTAGTGTTTTAATCCAGTTTGTGTCAATGTCAGAAACTCGTTTTACTTCACCATTATCTTTGCATAAGGGATCAACAATCCTTGATTTGCAAAATACTCGGGCATTGTAGTCTTCAGGATTATTACTAGCTTTGATTTTTTTATTCATTCGTTCGTAAAACAATCTCAGTTGTTCATCATCTTTTAAATGTTTTTCAATCTTTGATAATACAATTTCATCAGTAGTATAAAGATCGTCTTCTGTGATATATGTTTTTTTAAGTGCATATTTTAAATAATCACCAACAGTTCTAAACATTATTGCAGAAGCCAGTCCCGAATAATATTTTTTATTAAGTTTTAAAAACAGCTCAGCATATTTTTTCGCTGATTCAAATTCCTTGAAAATCCAATTATTATTTTCTGTTACTAAATTATCAAGAAAATATTTTACGCCTTCTGAATTTAATTCGTTAAAAAGCAAAGCTGTTCTTAAGGAATAATCAATCCTGTCAGCGCATAAATCAGGCAACCCCCTTTCTTTTAAAGGAAAGTTTTTATCATTTAAAATATATTCCAAATCAAAATCATATTTTTTAAGTATCATTGGTATTTCTGAATTCTTCACAAATTCATTAAATACATTATCCTGGTGATTATGTTCTTTTTCTGAACCACCATCTAGAGCATAATCAATACAATGGGAAAAAGCAGAATGGGAAACGTCGTGTATTAAACCAGCGATCTGTTCTTCAATAGGCGCATCATATTTTTTAAGCAAATAAAAAACTCCTATTGAATGATCAAAACGAGTAAATGCGGCAGGGAAGTGAACGTTTGAATAACCAGCTTGGTCTATTCCTTTTAACCTTTGGAGAGATGGAGCATTGATGAGTTCTAAAATCACTGGGTTTGAAATTTCAACTTCACCGTAAAGTAAGTCTTTATAGAGCATACAATTGAGATATATTTTTAGTCGGGGCAGCGGGAGTCGAACCCGCCGTCACACCCACCCCAAGGGTGCATGTTGCCGCTACACCATGCCCCGTTGCCGGGAGCGGATTACTTTATCTTAGAAAGAGACTTGATACACTTTGTGCAGGCTTTTATTCTTTTTCCTGCAAATTGTTTAAAGTTTTTCCTTTTTACTTCAACAGGAACAGAGATCCATTGTAAATTGGGATACTTTCTTTTTTTAGAAGTTGGATTGTATTTTCCACGAAGCTTTACCAACTTTGTTATCATTCTTGATTTTTTATTGCAGACCGGACATTGTTTTGCCATAATCAATAATGTTAGAATTTTTTTAAAATCTTTTCAAGTGATTATATAGTGTGTAGAATAAAGATATGGATCCAATTATTTTAATATTTACATTAATAGTGCTTCTGTTTTCAATTATAATCCATGAAATTGCTCATGGTGGTGTTGCTTATTATTTAGGAGACCCAACTGCAAAGTATGCTGGTCGCCTAACCCTTAATCCATTAAAACATTTAGATCCGTTTGGCTCTGTTCTTCTGCCGCTTTTTTTGTTTTTAATAAGCAAAGGAGCAGGTCCTATTTTTGGCTGGACAAAACCAGTGCCAATCAATCCATACAATTTCCGTGACCAGAAATGGGGTACGCTGAAAGTTTCCATAGCAGGTCCCTTGTCTAACTTTTTAATTGCTGTGATTTTCAGTCTGGCAATTAGACTTTTACCCTTGAATTTGATTTTTACTACTCTTTTCAGCATTATTGCTTTTTACAACTTTGCCTGGGGAATATTTAATTTAATTCCCGTGCCGCCTCTTGATGGTTATCATATCCTTTTTGCTCTTTTACCACAAAGATTTTGGAGATTTAAAAACTTTCTCAAACAATACAGCCTTCTCTTTCTTTTAATGTTTATCTTTTTCGGTTTAAGGTTGATATTCTTAGGGGCAGTTCTTCTTTATTCATTGATCTCGGGACAGCCACTTGTTTTTTAAAAGACTATTAAAGCATTGACTTTCACTTATTTCCTTGTTAAATTTATCACACAAGTGTTAAAGTGCTTGATTGATTTTTGAAAAAAAATCAAGGTTCTGAAACACAAAGTGTTTCATGGTTCTTATTTTTAATTTTTAGAATTATGCCGACAATTAATCAATTGGTTAAAAAACCAAGAAAGAAACCAAAAAAGCGAAAAAAATCGTCTGTTTTTAAATTTGGTTTTAATGTTTTAAAAAACAGGCCAATAAAATATCATGCACCATTTAAAAGAGGAGTGTGTTTGAAAGTATTTACCATGACTCCTAAAAAGCCGCACTCTGGGCTGCGAAAAGTTGTCAGAGTCAGATTGACTAACAGTCAGGAAGTAACTGCATATATTCCCGGAGAGGGTCACAATTTACAAGAGCACTCCGTTGTTATGATAAGGGGGGCAAGAATAAAAGACTTACCGGGAGTGAGTTATAAGGTAGTAAGGGGTGTTTTTGATGCTGGGGGTGTGGAAGGAAGAAAACAAGTAAGATCAAAATACGGAACTAAAAAAACAAAATAAATTTAAAGTATGGCCAGAAGGAAAAAAATGAGAAAAAGAGAAAGTTTGCCTGACCTTATATATGATAGTGTAAGTGTTTATAAGTTTATTAACTATATAATGAGGAA
>SDBS01001370.1_pt1 | contig 24741 bp, 22 predicted proteins | sample 2277091 | NCBI WGS metagenome assembly SDBS01 (sample SAMN10404972, study PRJNA504765) | marine sediment metagenome | isolation source: marine sediment core GS10_PC15, 163 cmbsf | place: Arctic Ocean: Southern Knipovich Ridge | collected 2010
ATCCGATAATTTACAAAAGGCATAAAAAACCACAGAGGGGAGAAAATGGGTTTACTTTCAAAGGCACAAACGGTCAGTAAGAGAGAGAATGAGAAAAAGGAGTCAGGAGCGCCTGAGTCCGGTGCTTCTTCAGGAAGGACAGGACTGCTGGAAAAAGCTGAGAAACACAGAACAAAAGGGGAACCTGAACCGGAAGAAACATCGCGGAAGGGCGGGCTGCTGGAAGAGGCGGCCCGGATCCTGAACGGTGAGGAGGATAGAGCCCTGAAAGAGGAGGGGGAGGAGCCCCTGATTGTAGAAGAAGAGGCTATGCGTGAAGGAGAAGAGCCCCTGTTTGTAGGAGAAGAGGCCCTGTTTGTAGGAGAAGAGGCCCTGCGTGAAGGAGAGGAACCCCTGTTTGTAGGAGAAGAGGCTCTGCGTGAAGGAGAGGAACCTGTCTATGAACCGAGAGGCGGGCTGCTGGAACAGGCAATTCTTATGAAGGAGAAAGAGAAAAGAGGGCCCCTCGCGCCGGCTGAAAAATTAGGGGAGCCCGAGACAGTATTGATGGAGGGCGGGGTTGTTACGGAGGGTCTTGAAGAAGCCGAGAAACCTGTTTCAGAAATAAAAGAAGAAGAGGAGGCTCCCGTTTCTCTTTCTGAAACGATTGAACAGTATCTTAATGAAAAGGACACCCTTCAGATAATCAGGCTTTTTAATGATGTCATTGGTAAAGACGGATACGGTCCTTTTTGCGAATCAGTAACAGAAATATTAACCAGGCTCGGGAAGGGTAAAATCGGAATTCTATTTGTTTACTATAAAGGTAAGTATTCTGTGGAATGTATATACCCTGAAGAATCATACGATAAAAAAACGGGAAAAATCAATTTCCGTGAGAATATAAAGTTCATTAAGTCATTGAAGGATGAAACTGTCATGCCTCTCAAATCGGGCAGTATAAAGGATGCGGCAGTCGTAAAGGAAACGGCTAAACTTGACTTTCTTTCACCATGGAACGCTTTTCCCTTTCCTTCCGGAGAGGAGCTTCCGGGCTTTATAATTGTTGGGAATCAGCCGAAAAGACCAAAGCTAAAAGCTGAAACCATCAACCTCTTTACCTATCTATCCGGTCTTTTTCTCAGCAAATATGTGCTTGAAGGTGCGTTTCAAAGGAATTTGGATAAGCTGAATACCGAAAGAAACGAAAGAGATGCCCTCCTTGACCTGTACAGTTATTCCGACAGGTCCGCTGAACTGCTGGAAGAAGATATGCTGGAAGACGCGATGCAGAATCTTTATTCCCTCCTCGAGATCGAAACGGCTGCCCTTGTAACAGGCTGGGGCGGGCGGGGAAAATTGAAGGTTGATGATAGTATTGGAATCCCGAAAAAAATACTGAGTAAATACAGGGTTTCGAAGAGCGATAGGGGGATAAAGTCAATAATCGAGGGCCGTGAGCCTGCATTATTAACCGACGCGGCCAGTCGGATAAAAAAGCTTACAGGGAAAAAGGATGAGCAGTTAAAAACCTACATCGTCTGCCCCGTCATCTTCGGGGATGAAGTTCTGGGCATTCTGAATGTCCACAGGATGAAAGGCGCTTCGAAGAAGCTATCCAATGAAATAAAATCAAAACTGAAACACGGCACACGGAGCATTGCGCCATATATCATGTACAGGCAATTCAGAGGTTTAGACCCCTTTGATGTGCTGGAAGATCTGCTGACGCGGGAAATTAGAAGGGCGAAACGAAGCAGGCAGCCCCTCCATGTTGTGATGTTAACAATAGAAAATGGAAAAAAAGCTTTAAAAACACACGGATTCGGTAGATACTGGGGTTTTATTGAAAAACTGTATAAAATAATCGAAAAACTGGTCCAGAATAATGGTGTTTTTAAAGGTATTGAATGGAATAAAACGGTACTGTTGTTGAGAAAAATGGAAGACATTGAGGCGAATGCTGCTGTTAAGCAGGTAATAAGGGAGTTTCATGAAATATTTGAAGGTGAGAAAAAGGAAAAGGTCCTCCATCTTGTATCTTCTATAACGAGCTTCCCTAAAGAGAGTAAGGACCTAGCTGATATACTTGGCAATCTTGGTTAACTGTTCTCCCGGGAAATTATTTTTGAGTATAATACCTGCCAGATACTCCAATAACTATTCAGAAAACCTCAAATTTCTGCAGGGGGCATACCGCGATCTTTATAACAGGGTCCGGAGCTCTGCTGTAAATCTGTCACTGGAAAGTACAAAGGATGGTTCTTTAACGCTCAAAGTTAGAGGAGTGTATCTTGAATCAAAGTATTCCCCTGAGAAGAACGCGCTCAGATACATCAACGGACAGGTGACCCATGGGAAAACTGTCCTTTTTTTTGGAAGCGGCCTGGGGTATCATATCAACGCCCTTATCGGCAGGTATAACACGCCGGGCGTCCTGATTGAAAAGGACCTTGATGTTTTTAATGCGGCCCTGCATGTAATAGAACCGCAAATTTTCAGATCAGTCGTTCCTTTAATCGGAATCGGTGCGGAAGATCTTATAAAAAAAATCAGCTCTCTGCCCTTCGGAAAATTGTCGATTGTAAAACATCCTCAAAGTATTCAGGTGCACCGGGAATACTACCGTTTGATTGAAGAATCCATCAACAGGAAATTAAAAGAGTGGGCGGCATCATCTGTTACAGAGAGGGCGATGCAGAGGCTGTGGGTAAGAAATATACTGAAAAATTTGGGCCAATTTAAGATAAGTTTCTATGGAACACACCAATTCGAAAAGCTTTTTAACGGCCCTGTTCTCCTCGCAGCTTCCGGACCTTTTATCGAAGACATAACCGGGGACTTGAAAATGTGGAGTAAGAAACTGCCGCTTTTAGCCCTGCTGCCATCTGTGCCATATCTTTTAAAAAACGGTATACAGCCGGATTTCATAATAACAACAGATGCCGGGTTCGGAAACAGGTACAGGTTTTTACGGGACTTAACAGTGCCGCTCATTTCTACATATTCCGCGGACACTTCAATACTAGAAAATTGGGCGGGGAATATCTATTTGATATCCCACGGTCTTCCGCTGGAATGTAATCTTGGCAAAGCAAACAAGTTGAATCTGTATATTCCAATGCAGGGAACTGCCTCTTCAGTTATGATTTTACTTGCGAGGCTGATGGGATTTACAGAAATATACCTTGCAGGTTTTGATTTTGCCTTCCGGGGATTAAAAGATCACCATCAGGGGGCGGGCTTTGATAACTTTTATCTCGCGTCATCCACACGGCTTAAAAACTGGCCTACCGCTGTTTTCAGCAGACTGAAGCGGGACAGGGTTATCAGCACAGACGCGCAGTCGGGGCGCAGGCTGAAATCATCCCACAAACTACTACTGTACAAACAGTGGCTTGAAAGTGAAATTATATCTGACGATATATTCAGACTGAATGATGGAGCTTTCATGGATAAATTGAAAACAGCCTCATCGAATACTCTTTATTCATATGACAGTAAAATCAAATCAGAATTTCTTGGAAAGATGAGAGACACTGAAAAAATCAGGATCACAAAGGAAACAGTACTTGATGATATTCAAAAGATAAATCTCTCTATTGAAAAAAGCGGAGATATTGCAGAAAAAAGTGCTCTGTATGAGGTCTACCGGTTATTTTACGGGAATTTACCGGACTTCGTTAAAATAGAAGATATTGGAACAGATGTTGCCGTTGCGGTCAGGACCTTTCAGAAAAGATATGGTTGTATGGAGCGCTGATGAATATCTGTATAGAGAAATCGAAATCCGGTAAGGATAACCTTGTTGTAATATTCAACGGGAAGAGGCAGCCGGTATACTCCAGGTACAATCCGGAGAGAGACGGCAACAGGTTTTATAAGGAACATTTCACAGAGGGTGACGATTTTTACATCTTTATCGGTCTGGGGCTGGGATATCACATAGAGCCGTTTTTGAACAATCCGCAGGTGAAAAAGATTATTATTATTGAACCTGTGGAGGAAATCTATTCAGAAGTAAAAAGCCTTGCGGGTATTAAGCAAATCCATGAAAGCGGGAAGGTTGAATTATTCAGCGGGAAAAATGTTCTTCAATTTATACCGGGTATAAAGGGGTGTTATGATTACCTTTTTTATAACAGGATCAGGGTATTGAGCTACAAACCTCTGGAGCGGATATTTTCATCACTTTATGCTGATATTGAAAGAGATATCAGAAAAGGGCTCGATGACCTTGTGAAAGACGGAGTGACAATTGGTAAATTTGCAAGGACATGGCTCAGGAATTTTTTTATCAATATAAAAAAAGTGGATAAATTAACCCCTGTTTTTTCTTTATTTAATCTTTTCAAAGGGGCCGCGGTAATTACAGGCGCAGGACCGTCTCTTGACAGGACCATAGATGATATTAAAAACCGCAGGCAGGATTTTTTTCTGATCGCGACAGATGCCTCGGTCAAACCACTGGTACGAAATGGCATTCTGCCGGATTTAATTGTCACCATTGATCCCCAGTCATTTGTACATTACCACTTTGATGGACTGGAGAACAGCTGTATCGATGATGTGCCTGCGGTTCTCAGTTTTTTAAGCTATCCCACCGTATTTGATATTTTTAAAAACAGGTATATCTTTTTCAGCCGGCACCCCACAACCTGTCTTTTTGATATGGCCCGTTTATATGAAAATAACGCGATATTAAACTACCAGGCTGTCTCCTCTATGGCCCTTAAAATTGCCCTGCATATGGGATTTAAGGATATTTATCTGACAGGCTTTGACTTTTCTTACCCTGAAATGAGGATGTACGCGAAGGACACGTTCTTTTACGACTACACGCTGATGAGGTGCGTGAGGTTTTGTCCTTTTCAAACCCTGGAAGGGAGAACGCTTTTAAGGAGCTCAAAGAAAATTACAGGTCCGGGTGAGCTGCCGCTGTATACAAGCTTGAATCTTCTTGATTACCTTCAGGAGCTGGAAAGTGTTATTCAGGAGGCTGCAGGTTTTAATGGTGTGAGGATCAAAACCTGGAAGACACTTGGTGTGCCGATAAAGGGCGCGGATTATGTAAAGGCCCCCTCTTTCGGTAAAATTTCAGGGATGGTTAAAAAAGAGATGGCCGGTATGCAGATATCGACCGGAGCCATGCCGGATGAAGGGAAGTTTAACACGATCGCGGTAACTCTTGCAATCAGGAATAGAATATTTAAAAGCATATCACAGAAAGAAAAGGCATTTGAAAAATCCATTGAATATCTTGATAAAAAAGATTTGAGAATATGGAAGATAACTTAAAGTTTAAAATACACAGTTCCGATATATAAAGACAAACAACTCAGGGGTAACTAATGGACAGGGACCGGATAACCTCCTACAGGGAAACGCAGATTAAGACCGCATCAAAGGGAAAGCTTGTCGTTTTCCTTTACGATGGACTTTTAAGATTTCTGGATATAGCCCTGGAGAGCTTTCCTCTTAAAAAGTATGATGTCGTTAATAACAATATTCTTAAATCTCAGGACATTATTTCAGAATTAATCATGTCACTGAATTTAGATGCAGGGGATATGAGCAATAAACTGCTGAGTATATATTCTTTTTTCAATACTAAACTCATTGAAGGAAATGTTAAAAAAGATCCTGAGCCGGTTAAATTTGTCAGAGATATGATAAGTGAACTGAGAGATGCATGGAATGAAGTGGCAAAAAAAAGCGGTACCCCGGACATGAATGACATGAAAAGAGAAGGGGGTATAGATGTTGCTGGATAAAAGGGAAATTACCCTGGAGAATCTCGATTATATAAAGAAAGCCTACCTGAAATTGATTATTCTCAAGCACCTTCAGCAGGATGCCTGTGAGGGGGCTTTTTTTGAAAACCTTCACGAGTTTACGGAAAATGAAAGACTGATAATAGAAGATATTAATGGGATCATGAAATATATCGTCCCCGACCTTGTAATATTAAAAGGGGATCCCGGGATCCGGGAAAAAGTGTCGGAAATAGACCGCCTGCAGACATCGATTATTCAGAGAAGTCTGGGGTTAAGAAAGAATCTGAGTAAAAGGATTATCCGGACAAAAAAAAGCCTTGAAAATTTGAAAAGGTTTTCAGTGTCCCCGTTGTATTCGATACCTTCTATAGTAAACATGCGCGCGTGAAAGCCCATTTTATGAGAATGCACCAGGCTCCTCACGTTGCCAGCGCGCCGCCCACACCATTTTAAAATTAATCTTTGAAAATAATTTAATTTTCTGTTATGGTTACATAAGAAAACCTGCGGGCGAATAGGATAATATTATGAAAGATGTTTTATATATAATTGACGGGCACGCGCTCATATACAGGGCGTACTACGCTTTTATTAAAAATCCCCTTGTGACAACGAAGGGGGAGAACACGTCGGCAATTTTCGGATTCATGAGAATGGTATTGAAACTGATAAAAGACCGAAATCCCGGCTACTTTATTTGTGTTTTTGATTCAAAGGTGAAAACCTTCAGGCACGAGATGTATCCCGAGTATAAAGCGAAGAGATTGAAAGCGCCTGACGACCTTATTGCCCAGGGGGATACAATCAGGGCTCTTGTTGAGAAGCTTGGAATATCGAAACTGGAAATGGACGGATATGAGGCTGACGACATAATGGGAACTCTGTCAGTGAAAGCGCAGAAAAACGGATTTAAGAGTATCATTGTTTCCGGGGATAAGGATATTTTGCAGCTTGTAAATGACAGCACAACAGTACTGGCAAATAAGAAGGGCGTTTCCGAGTTCGATACTATGGACAGGGAGAAGATCTTTGATAAATGGGGTGTTTGGCCGGAAAGGATGATAGACCTGCTCGCGTTAATGGGCGATAAATCCGACAATATACCCGGCGTAAGGGGGATCGGACAGATTTTCGCGGTAAAGCTTGTGCAGCAGTTTGGCAGTATTGAAAACCTGTTTGAAAATATTCAGGATGTTGAGAGTGAAAGGACAAAGAATCTTCTTGTCCAGGGCAGGGAGGACGCGTTTTTAAGCAAGCGCCTTGTTACTCTTAAAAAAGATTTGCCTTTAGATTTTAAGATAGCTGATTACGGATTGGAGGGCTTCCCGAAAGAGGAGGGAATTGCTTTGCTTGAAGAAAAGGAGCTCAATGCAATTGCCGCCGAGCTCAGGGGATCGCCTGCCGCTGAAAAGGTAACCGAACAAAGCAGGGGTAAATATTCTTTAATCGAAAACGAAATAGATTTTTTGAAATTGAAGGAAAAAATCCTGAAAGCTGAATTAATATCCCTTGATACTGAAACCACAGGCAAAGATCCGGTAGCCTCGGATGTTATCGGCATATCGGTTTCTCTTGACGAAGGTGAGGGATATTACATCCCGGTTGTGTCCAAAACGGGCAGAGCTAAGGGGTATAATTTTCTAAAAACGGAGTTAAAGGGTATCCTTGAAAATGAAAAGATTAAAAAGGTCGGACAGAACATAAAGTATGATTTTGTTGTTCTGTTAAAATATGGAGTGTTTGTGAGTGGAATTGCCGGAGATTCTATGATAGCCGCTTATCTCCTCAATCCTCAGAAGCAGAGGTACAGTCTTGATGACCTTGCTATGGAGTATCTAAATTACAAGACAATTCATTATGCTGATATTGTGAAAGGCAAAGATGAGACTCTCCTGGATTATCCATTGAAAGATGTGGCCAGGTACGCGGGTGAAGACAGCGATATAGCCTTAAGGCTAAACAACATGTTGAGGAAGAAGTTAGAGGAGGAGAAACTCCTGGACCTGTATACCGGCATTGAAATTCCGCTCCTCGTCGTGCTGGGGAAAATGGAAAACAGGGGAGTACGTATAGATTCGGGTTACCTGGAAAAAATGAGTGTCGCCTTCAGTGAAGAGATCGCGGAAATCGAGGGACAGATATTTGAAATCGCGGGAGAGGAGTTTAATGTCAGATCCACAAAACAGCTTTCAGGTGTGCTTTTTGAAAAAATGAAACTCCCGGTGATAAAGAGGACAAAAACCGGAATATCCACCGATGAATCTGTTCTTGAAGAGCTTGCTCATTCACATGAAATCGCTCAGCTTCTTCTGAGATATAGAATGCTTACAAAACTGAAATCAACATACATTGATTCCCTCCCTTCTCTCGTAAATCAAAGGACCGGAAGGATACATACTTCTTTTAATCAAACGGTCGCGACAACAGGGAGGCTTTCTTCGAGTAAACCCAATCTGCAAAATATACCGATTAGGGAAAAGGAAGGAAAAGCAATAAGAAGAGCTTTCATCCCTGAAGATGGATGGCACCTGGTTTCTGCCGATTATTCACAGATCGAGCTCAGAATACTTGCTTCACTCTCCTCTGATGAAACTCTCATCCGTACTTTCAGGAACGATGGAGATATTCACACAGAAACTGCATCCCTGCTCTTTGGAGTGGACCCTGAGGAAGTCCGGGAGTATCAAAGGCAGGCGTCAAAAACCATAAACTTCAGTATTATATACGGAATAAGTCCCTTTGGACTTTCAAAAAGACTGGGTATCTCCAGAAAGGAGGCTGCCCGGTTTATCGAAATGTACTTTGCCAGATACAGCGGGGTGAAGAGATATTTTGAAAGTGTTGTTGAGAAAGTTAAGGAAAAAGGCTATGTGGAGACCATGCTCGGGAGAAGGAGATACGTCCCGGACATTCACTCACAAAACAGGAATATCTTTGAGGCGGCAAGAAGAATTGCAATCAATACGCCGATACAGGGGACAGCAGCGGATCTGATCAAAAAGGCAATGGTAATTATTGATGAAGAGCTAAATAAACTGGGTTTTAAGAGCAGAATGATCATACAGGTACATGATGAGCTCCTGTTTGAATCGCCTGATAATGAATACAGGGCCCTCATAAAAATGGTGAAGGAAAAAATGGAAAATGCTCTTGTCTTTAATGTACCGTTGAGAGTAAATATATCTGTAGGGGACAACTGGGAAGAGGCGCACTGAGATGGTCATCGGCATAACCGGTATTTACTGCTCGGGTAAGAGCATTGCTAGTTCTATCTTCCATGACAGCGGCTTCAGGGTTATAGATGTGGACAGCATCGGGCATGAAGCGCTTGAAGTAAAAAAGGACGAAATTGTCCGCGCTTTTAGTGAGAGGGTATTGAAAAAGAATTTGATCGATAGAAAGGAGCTTGGAAAAATAGTTTTCAACAGAAATACAGAAATGAAAAGGCTGGAATTGATTGTCCATCCCTGGATGGTAAAAAGAGTTAAGGGCCTCGTTAAAAATGATGGGGACACTGTTATCAATGCCGCGCTTCTTATTGAAATGGGCCTGCATGAGGTCTGTGATTTTGTACTGGGCATAAATATAAATAAAAATATCGCGGTTGAACGCGGCATGGCGAGGGATAATCTGTCAAAGGATGAAGCTTTACGGAGGTTAAGATCACAAATCTCTTTAAAGGAGAAATTACATTTTGTCGATAAGGTTATTGACAATAAGGGGAATGCCGGCGAGTTTAAAGAAAAGGTTAGAAGAGTTGTTGAGGCTGTAAGATCAAAGGTCTAAATATGGAAGACGATAGAAGAAGACCCAAGGAATTTTACCAGGTTACTCTTGATACAGGCAGGATTTTCTGGATTTCCTTTTTTATTGGTATCGCTGTAATCGGGATATTTGTCTTTGGATTTTTTGCGGGGGGAGGGAAAGTATTAAGGGATATTTTTGATATTGATAAATCTGAAGTTATAAAAACAGAAGAAATAACTGAAGAGGAAAAGGAGAAAGGCGGAGAGCTTGCTCTTCTTGATCTCCTTGAGGAAAACCTTAGAGCAGAAACCCGTTATATAGATATAAACAGTATAGAATCTGCCGCTGAGGAGCTTCAAAAAAAGCCTCTACCTGATGTTTACTTTGAAGAGCAGCAAACAGTCAAGGATACATTCGAAGAACCTGAGCAGGTTAAAGCTCTGGTGCCGGATGAACCGTACCACGAAAAAACTATTCCATATGTGGAAAGAGGGGATTATTACATACAGGTTGCCTCTTTCAATGAAAAAGCCAACGCGGAGAGTTTTGCTAAAAGCCTTCGCAAGAAGATGTATAAGGTTATTATTGAGGAAGCCCTTGTTGAGGAGAAAACCTTTTTCAGGGTAAGAGTCGGCCCTTTTGAGACAAAGGGGATAGCAGCCAATACAATGGCCGCAATGAAGAACAGGTACAGTATTAAGGACCCCTTTGTGTTAAAAAAGAATTCCTGAACTTAAAATACCGCTGTTTTATTTAATCGTAGTTCGTTTAATACAAAAATCTGATTGTTTCAATTGCCTATATTTAATCATCATTTCTCATTATCCAATCGTAATCCCGTGTAACATAAAACATGGCCGCAGGCCTCCCTCTTCCTTGACGGCACGTTCTTTTAAGGTTAATTTTAAAGTGACCGTTAAAGGGCAGGTATTTACTATGGAAAACATGGTAAAAAATGAATTGAAATATCTCCGGAAGCCTTCATGGCTCTCAAAAAGGATAGTATATACCGATGAAGGGCATGAAGTAAAAAAAATACTCGGTAAATTAGGTTTGAATACTGTATGCAAAAGCGCGCGATGCCCGAATCTCTCAGAATGTTTTTATCATAAAAGGGCGACCTTTTTAATTCTTGGAAACAGGTGTACCCGCGGTTGTACCTTCTGCTCCGTGAAAAAAGCGGAGCCCGGAGAGGTAATCCCCCTGTGTAAAGACGAACCTGAGAAGGTGTATCAGGCTGTGAAGGCACTAAAACTGGAGTATGTTGTCATTACTTCGGTTACAAGGGATGATCTGAATGACGGGGGGGGGCGGCAATTCGCACTCACCATAAGGAAATTGAGGGAACTTGATTATGGGGTTAAGATTGAAGTTTTAACTCCTGATTTTCAGGGTGATGCAGGGGCAATAAATGCAGTGGCAGACGCCGGCCCTGATGTATACAATCACAATATCGAGACTGTCCCGCGATTGTATGAAAGGGTGAGGCCGGGCGCGGAATATAAAAGATCCCTTTCTCTTTTAAAACATGTAAATAACAACTATCCTGAAACATTTCTTAAGTCCGGGTTAATGCTGGGACTCGGGGAAAAAGAAAATGAGGTGCTTGAGGTTCTTGAGAGCTTAAGGGAATCCGGATGCAGTGCTGTCACCATTGGCCAGTATCTAAGGCCCGGCCTATGGAACATCCCCATCCACGAATATATAACTCCTGAAAAATTTAAATTTTACGAAGAACAGGCAAAAAAGATAGGATTCCTGTATGTCGCTTCAGGACCGTACGTCCGGAGCTCATACATGGCTCACGAAGTTTACAGGGATCTGTTAAAAAAAAGCTAAAGTCGTAAAAAAAACTGAATTGGGTATTGACAGAATACAGTATTACGTCCTATACTTAAAAGAAAGGCCATTATTTATCGAGAAATTTTCAAATAGCATTAAAAAATTGTAAACAACTTACCGATATAGTATGAGTAGGTAAAAGTCTATCTGACGGCACAATAAAAAGCAGGAGTTATCAGTATATAAGCAGATTTTGTTTTTATTAACCTTCATTATCTTAAAGGAGTAATGTGATGAAGCTCAGAAACTTCTCTCTTTTAATATTGGTTTTTGTATTCTTATTTCCAGCATTTGTTTCCGCCCAATATTTTACCGATGCACTGGGAAAACGTTTCAAGATGGAGGATATCAGGTCCATAATTTTGGAGGATTTTGAGACTAACGATAAAGAGTGGACCGTATCGGCTTCCCGTTTTACCAAAGAAGGTTTTCCGCAGTTAAAATCGGGTATAGAGGGGATTCCTGCCGCGCTTACAGGGGCATACCCTTCGGCGGAAAACAAGTACATCTTTGGTGTAAGGTCAATTTTTACAAGAAGAGGATATAACAAGGTATGGATTTATCCCTCGGAAGAGATTGTAATTCCGGGTAGAGCAATGAGGCTTGATGTCTGGGTATGGGGTGGAAATTATTACTATAACCTGGAAGCTCATGTTCGGGATTATACCGGAGTTGTGTATAAACTTCCTCTGGGGAGTCTTCATTTTATTGGATGGAGGAACTTAAATATCGATATTCCGAAACAAATTCCTCAAGAAATGAGATATCTTCCCATGGAAAAACCACTCACGTTTGTGCGGTTCGCGATATGGACCGAACCCACAGAAAGGGTGGATGATTTTATGATTTACTTTGACCATTTGAAAATATTGACCGATGTTTATAAAGAGCGCTTTGACGGTGATATATTGGCGGACACCTCCAGAGATATATGGAGCTCTAATTCTGAAACTGCGGGTGCTGAATAGTATTTAGATAAATTGTGATAGCATTCCGGTAGTAATTACCAGGAATGAAAAGGAGATAAAATAAATGACAAAAACAGTGCTTGTTATAATAGTTACGCTGTTTATTACGGTATTTATCCCTTTCACAGTCCTTGCACAGGAACAGGATACGGAAAGTCTTCAGGTGGGGGTACAGACCGGCACCCAGCTTCTGGCAGATATTCCGGTCTCTCATTTTGAAGATGCTGATACCTGGACAGGTTATATGGCGGTAGATAAGGGAATAATTTTTTCCATGAGGAGAAAAGGAAGGCCGCTTGAAGTGCCTGATATTGACCCGAATGATGATACCCGGAATGACTATGTCCTTGGTGCGAAAGTCGCGTTTAATCAAAGGGGATATTCTCGTTTTAGTTTAGTTCCGCCCAGGCCGATAAAGATTCCCGGGATTACAAAGGCTGTCTCCCTCTGGGTATGCGGAAGGAGTTTTAAACATAGATTATATTTAAATATCCTGGACTATAAAGGCGAAAAAAGAATACTGGATATGGGGCTGCTTGATTTCGTTGGCTGGAAAAAGATCTCGATCGCAATACCTGTATCCATCGAACAGGATAATTACAACAATACGGAGTGGAGAGGAATAAGTTTTACCGGATTTGTTGTTAAGTGTGATCCTTCTGAAAGTTACGGCGTTTATTATGTATATTTTGATGAATTAAGGGCTATTACAGACATTTACAATGAAGAATACAGGGATGAGGATGATATGAACGATGGCTGGTGATCAATAGAGTACAGAATCCCCTAATTCGTTCTCCTAACGATGAACATTATTGCTATATACTTCAATTGAATGTTGATTCAGCGCTGTCAGTCACAAAAAAGAAACTTGGCAATTAATTTTTAAAAATAATCTCTATTCGTTTTGGCGAATAGAGATTATTTTTGTCTGTGAAGGTTCAGGGGCGGTTATGGGAGAAGACAAAGAGCTGAGACAGGAGCTTGGGAGCAAAACGATGGTTTTAAAACAGCTTGAGGGGGTGTATAATACATCTGGTGATATGCTTCAAAAAAAGAGGGTATTGAAAGAAATAAAAGAAGTTAAACAAACTATAGAAAAAATAAAGGGAAGGATAATCATCCTCGGGATTGAGAATGACCTGCTTGAGGAAGAAAATATTAATAATCCTGGCCTGGATTCAGTTTTGAACGTGGTCCAGATCGCAAAATACAGAGAAGATTCCAGGGACAGAGAGATTGACGCTGTGACCTCGTACATGGAGTTTTTTGAAAGGAACTACTTATCCATTCTAAGTGAATACCACATTAAGCTTGACTTTAATCATTCCATAAAAAGAGATGTTTTCTATCCCAGGTTCATGGAGATAAAAAAGATTTTAAAGGAGTATGATTATGAATTAGATGTTCTCAACAGGGAGGAATATAACAATATCGCTTTCTACAGGGATAAATCCATAATACATAAGATAAAGCATAGATATCTTTTATCACTGGACCGGTTTTTTAAAGATATAAGAACTTTTTTGAACGTACTGGTTGATGATTTTAATAAGGGGGGCATTGTTATTCTTCATCCCCAGGATTTTTTAAGTTTCAGTGAATTTGAAAAAGATAGAAGGCTTGAAGGATATACTGTAATTGATGTAATCAAACAGATGTATTTATTTGCTGATGAATTTACCCGGTTTCTAGGTTTACCGAATATGTAGCCTGAGTGTAAACCGGGTCAGGTGGTTTTATTGTTGAGTAGTTTTTTGTGTAATTAATATATAAAAAAGGGACACGTTAAATGCAGGATCCTCAGAGAAGTGAAGAGGCAAACAGTACAATTGGTTTAAATTCACATTTCGAAGGCAGATTCGCAGTAAAGGGTGCCATAAGAATTGACGGGAAGTTTGAGGGAGAAGCGCTTATAGTGGATAAAGTTTTCATAGGACCAAAAGGCAGGGTGAAGACCAATATCAAGGCGTCCAGTGTTGTTGTCGAAGGAATAGTTATAGGTAATATCCATGCCACAAACAGAGTTCTTCTTCTTCCGACAAGCAGGATACTTGGAGATATTCAAACACCCGAGTTAATTATTCAGAATGGTACTATCCTCAAGGGAAGATGTATTATAAGTCATGAATCTGAGCAGGATGCGAAAGAGTTGATTTTGAACCTCTATGAACAGGACGAAGCCTGATTCAAATTGCTGCTTGTGAAGCTGCCGGTACACCCGGTTATTTCCAGCATGTATACGAAAATACGGCACATTCTTCCTTGCTGGATGAGATCATAGTGGCCACTGATGATAAACGGGTGATTGAGGCTGTTGAAAATTTTGGCGGTAAGGCCCGAATGACATCAAAGGACCACTCCACAGGCACTGACAGGGTAGCAGAAGTTGCGGCAAAACTCGATGTCCGTATCGTGGTAAACATTCAGGGAGATGAACCCTTTATAAATCCGGGGATGATAGATGAAATTGTCACTCCTCTGCTGAAGGATGAAGATATCCCTATGAGTACGCTCAAGCACGAAATTACAGAAGAAGAGGATCTCAATAATCCGAACGTGGTCAAAGTCGTCACAGACAGTGCAGGCTTCGCTCTCTACTTTTCCCGTTCTCTTATACCCTATCCTAGATACAAGGAGAATCACCATGCCTATGAGCACATTGGGATATACGCATATCGAAAGGATTTCCTCCTTCGTTTTTCCGGTTTATGCCCAACCGGTCTTGAAGAAACTGAAGCCCTTGAACAGTTGCGGGCTCTGGAAAATGGTTACAGAATAAAGGTAATCCTCACTAAACAGGATTATATTCCTCTCAGCGTGGATACGCCCGGCGATCTTGAAAAAGCACGTTGATACGCCAGGCGATCTTGAAAAAGCCCGTTGATACGCCCGGCGATCTTGAGAAAGCCCGTGGATACGCCCGGCGATCTTGAGAAAGCCCGTGGATACGCCGGGAACTTTAAAGGGTAAGGAGGTATGAAAATATGTCTGAATGGAAGGGTATAATCCCGGCAATGATAACACCCTTGAAGGATAGTGGAAGGAGTGTTGATCATGAAGCTATGCGGAATTATTGTGACTTTTTAGCCGAAAAGGGAGTGCATGGAATATTTTGCGGAGGAACAACCGGTGAGGGCCCTATGCTGTCTCTCGCGGAAAAAAAAGAAATCGCGCGAACGGTCGTATCACAGATGAACAGTAAAGTCCGGGTGATTATTCAAACAGGCTGTATAACGACAGATCAGACGGTTGAGCTCACAAAATATTGCCGGGATACCGGTGCCGATGCGGCAGGCATAGTCCTGCCCTATTATTACCATTTTGATGATGATCGGTTGTTCGCATATTTCATGGAAATCGCGGAATCCGTACCTGACTTTCCTATCTTTATTTATAATATTCCTCAATGCACCTGCAATAACGTGAGCCTCCCGCTTTTCAGGAGACTCCTTGAAAATATTGAGAATATAGTGGGGATTAAAAACAGTAATCCCGATATATTCCAGGATACCGAGTTTGTTAAAATCGCGAAAGACCGATGTTCACTGTTTGTAGGGAGTGACGGGCTCATTCTTGCCGGTCTATCTATCGGGGCGCGTGGATTGGTCTCCGGCAATGCCTCGGCTTTTCCCGAACCCTACCTGGATATATACAGGGCGTTTGTGAAGGGTGATATTGAAAAAGCACGGGAGCACCAGTATTTTATTGACAGGCTTAGAAATGTGCTGGCAAATGGACGCGATAACGCTTCATTTAAAAAAGCCCTGAGTTTCAGGGGGATTAATGCCGGCAGTGTGAGGAGCCCGGACAGAGACCTTTCAGATACAGAAGCGCAGAGTTTAAAAAACAGCCTGAAAGAGCTTGGATTAATTTAAATTTTCAAAGGGGAATGTGGTATGGAAAGGACAGTTTTTCTCACCGGAGGTGCGGGCCGCATCGGTAAATTGGTGTTACAGCAGTTGCTTGAAAGAGGGTACAGAGTGAGAGCTCTCATACACCGCCATGAGCCTGAAGGGATTTCGGGTAAAAATCTTGAATTAATCAGGGGCGATATTCTGGATCAGAATGGGTTGAAGGAAGCGGTAAAGGGGTGCCGGTTTATCTGCCATCTTGCTGCCGCATGGGACATGTTCCCGCCTGCGGTTTTTGAGAAGGAAAACAATCAACTGTTTGAAAGCGTTATCCGGGGGACATACAACCTGCTTGAAGCATCCTGCTCGCTTGAAGGGATCAAGCTTTTTCTCTACGCCAGTACCGATGCCGTGTATGCTACCGGGCCCAGGAAGTTTGATGCTCCAATTACCGAGGACACGGGACTGTTTCCTTCCCGGTTTTATGCGCTATGTAAAATTGTATGCGAATCGATGTGTAAACAGTACGGCAATTTATACGGGCTGCCATGGCTCATTGTCCGGATATGCTGGGCCCTGGCAGAGGATGAGCTGTTGAGGGTTTATAGTTATGAGTTCTGGGAAGATTCTTTGAGTACTGAAGACAAAGAAAGGCTCGCGCCCGGACTTGCAAATGGGAGGGGGGTTTTTGCTCCCCTTTTACAGAATGGGGAATCAGGTATAGACCATATAGCAGATCCGCAGGATATTGCCGATGGGATCGTCCTCGGTATTGAAAGATACGAATCCGCGAAAAATAATACCTTCAACCTGGCAGGCCCTGCTCCGTTCCGGTACCTTGATGTCATTGAAAAGGTTGCTCATGGATTGGGGGTGCCCTGGGACAGCGCAAAAGTGGATGATTTCCAACCCTATGAATTGCGAAATGACAGGGCGGAAAAGTATCTCGGGTACAATCCAAAATACACCATGGAATTGATGATTGAAAAGGCCCTTCTCACTGACCTCAACAGACGGCCGTAAAAGTCATGCCTGTGGTGTACCATGTGTTTCATCAAAATTATTCAGGCGAATAATTTGGTATACCATCCCCGTTCCAGTTTCTCAGGGCATAATATTTTTTTATACTATTTATGTACTCCTCTTTTAATACTGTTCTGCCCCCCGAATTTTTGGAATTATTGGGTTCTGAAAAGAATCTCTCGGGCAATAAGTCATCTTTCATCGTTAATCCCGCTTTTATGTTGTACCACCTGCCCGCCGATATTATGTTGTTGGCTATATCTTCAAAATCATTTTTATTCTTTTGAACTCCTGTAAGCAGGTAGAGCATTTTAGAATAATCCTCCCAGGTCAGCAGGTCCCTGTTGAGGAACCTGCAGAGGATAAAGCAATCCGCTACGGCATTGAAGTTTATCATATTGAATACCAGTTCCGGCTTCTTATCAAGGGAAAATCTATCAAGGGATTTATTATCTCCGGCTATTTCAAAATCCCGTGCTGATCCTGAAATATCCCTTGCGTACGCGTTGGAACTCAGGTGAGTCGCCCCCCTGTTTCCTATCCCGTATGTGACTGCCATGGACCCGAGCCCTCTTGGATCATAACCCGCGGGTTCCAGTCCCTTCACATGAATTGAAAGGTCATTCAGGCTGAAAAAGTCTGCTGTACTTTTCAGCCCTTCCCCGATAATATGCCATTCATCATTTCTTTCGATAATTTTACTGATAAATAAAAGCATCCTTTCAGTATCGCCATAGTCGATATGCAGCTTATTCGGTATTCTTTTCTGTTCGGTCGCATCCATCAACAATCCGAGAATGTTTCCCGTATGCATTGTATCGAGACCCAGCCTGTCACAAACGTCATTTAATTTGATAATATCTCTAATGTCACCGGCATCACACAATCCACCAAAAACATATATAGTTTCAAATTCAGGTCCGTCAATTTCAATGCCGGCATAGGGCCCGTCATTTATTTTATTAATGTGAGCGCATCCGATGGAGCAGCCGAAACACCTGGTCTGCCTGACGAGTGTATTTTTGCTTATATAATCAAAATCAATTCTATCCGGATGTTCAGCCTCTCCCCTGTGCCAGTAATGGCTGGGAAAAACACCAAGAGTGTTGGCCCTGGATACAAAGCTTACCGTGCCCGCTAAAGGATATACATGCCCGGTGCCCGGATGCTCCTTGATCCGACTGTTCAGCTCCTTCAAGTATATTTTCAGGCCTTCAGGGTCATGGACTTCAACACTGCCGGTACCGACAAGGGCTATCGCCTTCAGTCTCTTTGATCCCATTACCGCGCCGGAACCCATACGGCCGAAATGCCTGTGTAGATCATGGCCGATGCAGGCATATCTTATGAGGTTTTCACCAGCGGGGCCAATGGACAGGATTTTAGTCTTATTTCCAATTTTAATTTTTAAAAGTTTTTCCGTTTCGTAAATATCCCCTCCCCATAGGGAAGAGGCGTCTTCAATTGAGACATGTTCATCGATGATTTTTATATAAACCGGTTTTACGGACCGGCCTTCAATCACAATAATATCATATCCTGCTTTTTTCATGAAATGACCGAAACTTCCTCCCAGGCCGGAATCAATCATTACACCGTTAAGAGGTGCTTTCGCGAAAAGTCCGGATCTCGTCGAAGTAGGAATAGATGTTCCTCCCCCCGGACCGGTCACTATGATTAACTTATTTTCAGGGGACAGGGCGTCAATCTCCGGAGGATTTTCATGACAGTTAAGCCATGTTCCAAATCCCTTTCCCCCTATGTAATTATTTATTAAAAAAGGATCTAAATTCTCTCTCCGCACTTTTCCGTGAGTAAGATCGATTCTTAAAATAGTGCCTCTATATCCTTTCATTATGGATCCTTACCATCATTTGCAAAACCTGTCGAACATCAGGCCGTGACGAAGGCCCATATCACTTATTGTAATTTTTTCCGAGTGCAGCTTGTTCATTATTGCTTTTAAAATGCCAGTCCCTGCAAACATTACGCCAGCCCGTTTCGGTTGAAGGCCCCTAATTGTTTTCCTTTCTTCAACAGTCTTCTCTTTTAAATCAATCATTATACTATTTAATTCTCCGAGGCTGATCTCCGATCCATGAACAATCCCTGGGTCGTATTTTTCCAGCTTGTGCTTCATCGCCCCTAGATTCGACATTGTGCCCCCCACGCCGACAAGAAACAGTTCTTTGAATGGAGGAGAAACATGTTTAAACTCATCGTTAAGATGATCCATCATTTCATTAAACTCTTCGTCCCTGACAGGGTCTGCATGCAGGAACCGCTCAGTCATTTTCAAAGCACCGATTTTAAGACTGAAACAATCCAAAATTTGAGCTTGTTTTCCGAAGATAAACTCTGTACTTCCACCTCCAATATCTATGATGACTGTCTCACGGTTGCCGAGATTCAGGCCGCCAACAACGGCAATAAATGAAAGCCGTGCTTCCTCCTCTCCTGGAATGATATCAATCTGTATACCTGTCTCATCCCTGACCATGCTTAAAAACTCATCCGAATTCTTTGATTCGCGAAGAGCTGCCGTTCCCACAGCCGCATATTCTTCCACATTATTTTTTTCAATCAACTGTTTAAAATCCTTAAGGGCATCGAGGGTCCTCTTCATTGCATCCGCTTTCAATACTCCCGTATTAGATACATCCTCCCCAAGCTTTGTAATCTCCCCTTTATCCAGTATTACTTCCTCGCTTCTGCCGGATTCAACCTTTGAGATAAATAGTAAAACCTGGTTTGATCCAACATCAACAGCGGCAAAGTTTCCCATTTTTTTCTCCTCTACAGTTGGCCCATTCTTATTCGTTTCAGGGCTTTTACATAGTTAATGTTTTCTTTTCCCCACAACCCCATTTTCCGGACAGTCTGCTTTACCTTTTCAGGGTCAGGGAGTTCGGCTGCAACAGTTTTAAACAGCCTTCCATCTACCTTTACTGTTGTGTATTCGACAATGCACCCATCAACATCATACAGATCTCTATTCTTATCCACATAAAAAACTAATAGCTTTTCATCTTTATTTACCAGGTCTATAAACTCATCGAAGGTATAGCTGTCTTTCTCAAATTCCGGGGCTGAGATGTTAAAAACCTTGTATACTTCTATAAGCTCTTCTCTCGGAAGGGGGAAAGCTGCCTTTTTAAACGGTTTCCATTGTTCAAGTTTATCATCGTTTACAAGCTGAAGTGATTTTATGCCCATCTCGTTTTCTCTTACTTTCGTATTCTCATCACATTCTGTTGACAGCACATACACTTCAGAGCTTTCGACATGCCTCGTGTGCTCATAATCTTTTAAATCAATATCAAGTGCGAGGTCCTCTCCCCAGGTCCTCCACTCCCATCTTGGAATCACTTCTGCCATGGTCGACTCCTATAAAAAGTGAGGTTTGATTTTGTGGGTATTCAGGTTAAGACGTCCCGGGTCAGACCCGAGAGCGTATGCTGCGAGTTCCGCTATATGAAATACAGGGATGGTGCGCATATTCCTGTTCTTACGCTTCAGTAGAGCCTGGCCTGTATCGAACTGTGTGAAACAGGCAGGACAGGTGACAGCCAGGGCGTTAATTTCTGCCTCGTTCATCCAGCCTAACTTTTCAGCCGTTATCTGAAGCGCTTCTTCCGACCTGCCCGTGTTAATGCTAAGAGCAGCACCGCAGCAAAGTTCCTGCCGGCTGTACTCCATGACTTCAGCGCCCAGTGATTCGAGTACAAGTTCCATAGTCTCCGGCAGCGGGAAGTACGGGTCCTGCTCGCGGTCAAGCATAACCGAAGCCGGCCTGAGATAATGGCAGCCGTAATGAATGCCTATCCTCATGTTTATAAGAGGGTTTACAAGTTTCTCTTCCATGAGGTCAAGGTATTCATCACGGGCAAGCAGTTCAGGCAGGTTGAATATTTTTCCCGTGCCTTGGAGATCCATCTCATATCCGGAAAGGACCTTCCGGACTGAAAGAAGCTTTCCGGCGTTATTTTTCAGGATGCAGGCGGTTTCCCGCAGTGTGTTCGCGCAGCCTGAGCACGGAGTTACGATATCGAGGCCTTGATCCTCTGCAAGGCAGAGGTTTCGGGCCGCAAGGGTAAGCCAGGAATCAAAATGGACTTCTTTAAGTCCCGTCGGTGAAGGACAGCAGCTGAACTTCATGTCAACAAGTTCAATACCTAATTTTCCGGCGAGTTCACGTATAGAGACTTCCATTCCGGGGTACCTGATAGGAATAACACAGCCGGTAAAAAGTGAGATTTTCATTTCTGGTCCAGCATTCCTTTGAGTCCTGCTTCACGTAAGATATTCCGGATCTCTTCTGTATCCGGCTGCTCCAGTGCTTTCAACCCGAGCTCTTCACGAACACGGACAGTATGAGCTGTTGACTTTATCGAGCGTCCTGTTTCAGCGATCAGCCTGATCTCCTTCAGAATCTCCTCAGGAAGATTCCCCCGTTCCGCGGCCAGGTTCATAATGTGTATCAAAAACCCGCTGATATCTATCCCGTGCGGACAGCGCTCCTGACATATCTGGCAGGTGGTGCAGCACCAGATCATGTCTGATTTAAGCAATTCTTCCTGCTCTCCGTAGAGAATATACTTTAAAATGTATTCCCGCGGGTTAAACCCTTCGATCACTCTCGCGGCAGGGCAGCTGCCTGTGCATATCGCGCATTGAAGGCAGAGGTAAAAATCCTTCCTGTTAAATAGTTCAGGTGTCCCTGACATGGGCGGGCTCCCGGGTTTTCGGAATTAGTTTTTTACTTTTTTCTTTGCGCTCTTTAAAATATCTGATACCTTTCCGGATCTCTATGGCAGGCACACTCATGAGTTTTCTTTTAAGTTCCTCTACCTTTTCCTGGAACCTCTGTCCTTCAGAAGCGCTGATCCATACCAGATGGAGTCTGTCTATGTCGAGCCCGCCCTGCTTCATGATTTTCCGCATGTGATTGTAACGCTTTTCAGTAAATGTGTTGGCGTTGATGTAGTGACAGTCGCCTATGTGGCATCCGGATATGAGCACAATAGCCACGCCCCGTGAAAACGCGTGCTCGATGAAACGGGTCGATACACGGCCCGAGCACATTGTCCTGATGATACGAACCTCAGGAGGGTACTGCATTCGGCTCACACCCGCGAAGTCTGCTCCCGCGTATGAACACCAGTTGCAGTTGAAGGCCAGTATCTTCTTTTCAGGTCCGTGCTCTGAAAAGGCGTCTATCTGGGCAAGAATCTGCTCATCTGTGAAATGGCGCATTGTTATCGCTTCATACATGCACTCGGCGCCGCATGTGCCGCACCCCATGCATGCCGCGTCCACCACTACGGCCCTTTTTTCATCATTAAGATAGATTGCCTGAAAGGGGCACACCCTGATGCAGGCACCGCAACCTGTGCAGTTTTCCTCTTTGATATGTGCAGTAATTGCTTCGACAGCCACGCTTCCCCTGTGCATGATGATATTGGCCCGTGAGGCTGCGGCGCTTGCCTGAGTAACGGATTCCTTTATGTCCTTTGGCCCCTCAGCGCAGCCTGCGAGAAAAACACCGCGGATGGACGTGTCAACAGGCTTCAGTTTGGGATGGGCCACCATGAAAAACCCTCCGCCTGTTATGGAGAGTGAAAGGTATTTACGCAAATCGCTGCTTCCTGCGGCCGGCTTTATGCCTATTGACAGGATTACCAGCTCTGCCTCAATATCGTATAGCTCCTTCATAAGGGTCAGTTCACCGAGCAGCTTCAGATTTCCGTTTTTAAGCTGGACTATCTCGCCGGGTAAACCTCTGATGAACCGTACACCGGATAGTTTAGCACGCTGAAACAGGTCTTCGAAACCTTTACCGAACGCCCTGATATCAATATAGAATACCTTTATCTCAGTATCAGGCCAGTGCTCTTTGATAAGAAGCGAGTCTTTTATTGTGTTCATACAGCACACATTGCTGCAGTAGGGGTTTGTTTTTGAGGAGCGGGAGCCGATACACTGTATGAAGGCAACGGATTTCGGGGTTTCGTGATCTGATGGCCGTATAAGGCGGCCGTGGGTCGGACCGCCGGCGTTGATCATGCGCTCGAATTCGAGGCTTGTAATCACATTTGGCGCCTTCTTATAGAGGTACTGCGGTATTTCAGAAGCGTCGAACACGTCGACGCCTGAGGCGACAATGATTGTCCCGACCTCAAAGACCTCTTCGCTGTCAGTATCGTTAAAATCGATACACTTTCTCTCACACGCATCGACACATTTTTCACACACACGGACCCCGTTCTTATTCAAACAGAGATCCATGTCTATAAGGTATGTCGACGGTACAGCCTGCACGAAAGGCAGGTATATTGCCTTCCGTGTGGCAAGGCCTATGTCAAATTCGTTCGGGGCATGCTGAGGGCATACTTCCACGCACTCATGGCATGAGGAACAATCATCTGTAACATAACGGGCCTTGTGTTTTACTGTCACGCTGAAGCGGCCTACATAGCCGCTGATGCCTGTGACTTCGGTAAGGGTCATCAGTTTTATTTTCGGGTGACGGCCAAGTTCAGCCATTTTTGGCGCCAGGATACAGATCGAACAATCCATGGTTGGGAATGTTTTATCAATCTGTGCCATCCTTCCGCCGATACTGGGCTCTTTTTCGACAATTATTACCCCGTAGCCGCTGTCCGCAAGGTCAAGAGCTGCCTGAATCCCGGCGACCCCGCCGCCTATAACAAGTGCACTGCGCAGTACAGGTATTTCTATCTCTTCCTGCGGGCTCAGCAGCCTGGCGCGCGCTACTGCCATTCCCACCAGGTCTTCTGCCTTCTCAGTCGCCTCCGGTTTTTCGTGCAGATGCACCCATGAGCAGTGCTCCCTGATGTTTGCCATCTCCATAAGGTACTGGTTCAGACCGGCGGCCTGAATACAGCTTCGAAATGTCGGCTCGTGCATCCTGGGTGAACACGCGGCAACCACAATACGGTTCAGCTTGTGTTCGACGATATCCTGTTTGATCTTTTCCTGGCCGGGTTCGGAGCATGTGTAGAGCTGATGCTCTGTATGGACAACGCCCATTAGCTTTGACGCGTACTTCGCGACAGCCTCACAGTCCACAGAGCCTCCTATGTTAAGACCGCAGTGACAGACATATACTCCTATCCGTGGGTCTTCATTTTTATTATAGATATGTTCCCCTTGATTCCTGTTCAACCCTTTCATCCTTTCATCTGCGCGTCTGACTTAATGGACCTGTGCCTTACCCTGATTATAACCTGTCTGGAATGCTGATATGTTGAGCTCTTCCGTGCCTTCAGGGATACTGGCAAGAATTGCCTGCTCCATGGATTCGTGACTGACTATTCCAGTGGTCCCGGCAATAAAACCGAGCATAACAATATTTGCCACAATGACCCTGCCGAGCTTTTCGGCAATGCTGGTTACAGGGATTTTGAAGATCCGGAGCCCGGGTCCGCCGGGTACCGTTTTGACGAGGTCCTCATTGATAAGAACGAATGCGTTTTCACCTGTATTCGGACCGTAGGTACGGGCAGCCTCCTCCGCCATGAGCACGAG
>SDBS01001372.1_pt1 | contig 24701 bp, 24 predicted proteins | sample 2277091 | NCBI WGS metagenome assembly SDBS01 (sample SAMN10404972, study PRJNA504765) | marine sediment metagenome | isolation source: marine sediment core GS10_PC15, 163 cmbsf | place: Arctic Ocean: Southern Knipovich Ridge | collected 2010
ATGCTGCCAGCAGTCCTGCATAGAATCTTTGTTCATAGGTTACCGGTGACAGGAAGCCGAGTCTTGCTTGTCGGCGCTGCCGGTTATAGAATATCTCGATATACTCTGTAATGTCCTGAATTGTCTATTGAGTGTTTGGGTTATGCAAGCAAGATTTTTAATACACAGTTAAGACACTACGGAAGAAGAAGTAACCAAAATGATGGCTACCATGCAATTCACCAGACCAATTTCCATGTCATAATTTTGACATAGTACCAATACTTAAGCTATACTATTAAGTAATTCGCGTAATATTGGCTGGTTCTGTACCTTGAGATATTTAGCTTTGGTGGGAGAGTATTTGATAGAGAAGTGCAATTAATTTGGCAAAAATATGGTGATATTATAGAGTAAGTGTTCAATCTTTTCTGCTAGTTCCTGTCAATTGGTGACAGTTGCTCTTATGCTACTTGACAATTCGTATATGTAGTATAGACTGTAGTTAATCTTCCTCGCCGTTCACTCTTTCGGGAGTGGACTGGCGAGGTTTAGTTTAGGGGACCTCATCAATGCCTGCTAACAATCTGATCTTGTTTATAGATGCACAGAACTTCTACAGAGGGGCCCGCAGAGCATTTTTTTCAGATACAGACCCCTGTTACTGTGGCCAAATCAAACCAATAGAATTAGGAACTCTAATTCGCTCAAGACAGCTTCCCCACATTCAAACAAGCCTTCACCAAGTCCGGGTCTATACTGGCCGTCCAGACGCTACCAAAGAACCTATCACATATGCCGCACATACTAAACAATGTGCAGCTTGGCAAAGAGATGGGGTAAAGGTGATTCCCCGCACACTGCGTTACCCCCCAGACTGGCCCACTTCCAAACCTCAAGAGAAAGGTATTGATGTAGCTCTTGCAGTAGATTTTGTCGCTTTGGCAATTGATGGTCAATTCGACATTGGAGTAATAGCATCCACAGATACTGACCTGAAGCCGGCGTTAGAATATACTAGCCGGAAATGTGTCGGCAGGTGTCATGTTCAAGTTGCGGCTTGGACTAGTCCAAGAACTAGTAGTAGGCTTGGCATTTCACCTGGTGCGATATGGTGTCATTGGCTTAATGAGTCAGACTATAATTGTATTGCGGATTTGACAAATTATAACAGTTGACAACCGCACTTTGCCCAAAATATTGTTTCGCACATCCCTAGGTCCACCCTGGACAGATTCGCAAATGGAAGAATTCCATGGCTGAGGGCGCTGCCGGTGTCTTCGGCGGTGACCATGACCAGAAGAAAAGCAATGATGCTCTCATTGCCCAGTTATACCAGCAGATTGGCCAGCTCAAGGTAGAGCGGGATTTCTTGGAGAGCGCCTTTGAGGTATATATTAAGCGGCAAAAACTTCTTCGTCTAAAGGTAATGCCGGCGGCTCTGGCAGGGGTGTTGCCGGCTGACTATTCTCAGGGGCAGCACAAGATACTACCGAAGTCAGCAGGAAACATAATCCCAAAGCAGTTATCAGCCACCGCATCACTTTGGCCACCCCCTTGTACTTTAATTAGCAGTTGAACCTAACATTCAATGGCAGATGCCCTGAAACAACCCTCAACATCAATTCGGCTGATTACAAATCTTTTTCATTATTGCCCCCGCTACTTCATCTCAGCTATCGCCTTAATCAAGTCTTCTTCATCCGGTATCCAGAACCTCTCCAGAGGTGGGCTGAAGGGAACAGGAGTATCCGGAGCACAGACCCGCCTTATTGGCGCGTCGAGATAGTCAAAGGCTTCATAAGCCACAATAGCCGCGATTTCACCAGCGGCGCTACCGGTTATAGGTTCCTCATCCATAATCACCAGCCGCCCCGTCTTTTTGACCGACTCAATGATAGCCTGCTTATCGAGCGGCACCAGAGTGCGCGGGTCAATGACCTCAATGCTGATGCCCTTCTCTTTCAGTCTTTCTGCAACGGATAGCGCCCGAGACACCATAAGCCCCACGGCAACCACGGTAACATCGTTACCTTCTCGTTTAACATCAGCCTTCCCCAGTGGTACGGTATATTCACCATCGGGTATCTTGCTTTTCATTTTCCAGCCCAGCATTAGCTCATGGGAAAGGAATATGGTCGGGTTATCTTCCCTGATTACTGACTTAAGCAAACCCTTAGCATCATAGGGAGTTGAAGGCACCACAATCTTGAGACCGGTAATCGCCATCAACCACCCGTAGAGAGTCTTGGCATGCTGAGCACCATGAGAGACACCCGCTCCGGAATAGGAAATAATGGTCACCGGCAGCTTCAATTTACCACCAAACATATATCTCATCTGGGTTAGTTGATTCAAGAGCTCATCACCACACACCCCCAGAAAACTGGCATACATAATATTGGCAATCGGCCTCATCCCCGTAGCCGCAGCACCAATCGCCCCTCCCAAGATTGCCGTCTCCGAAATCGGGGTATCTATCACCCTATCGACCCCATACTTCTCGAATAAGCCCTGAAACTCACCATGAGGCGCCCCGAAAGCCCTGAGGTCCTCGCCGAGAATGAGGACGCCAGGGTCCCGCTTCATTTCTTCGTCAACAGCTTCATTTATCGCCTGGAGGAAGGTAACCTCTCTCATTTCCCCACTTAAGCACGCGGTATCCGTCTCTTTCGCCGGCGGCTGGACAGTATAGACATCCACCAAGGTTTCTTCACGAGCTGGAAACGCACTTTCATGAGCAAATGCTACCGCTTTTTCGATCTCCCCGCTTACTTCCCGGTCAATCTTGCCGACGACACTTTCTGATAATACCCCCATAGCAACCAGCTTATCCTTAAATCTTAAAATCGGGTCCCTCTTCTTCCATTCCTCAACCTCGTCTTTAGTACGATAGGGCTGCGGGTCGCCGGTATGATGCCCATGCCAGCGGTAGGTCTTGCACTCAACCAGGGTGGGGCCTTCACCCTTTCTTGCTCTAGCCACGGCCTCGCCAACTGCCTCAAACACTGCCATGATATCATTTCCATCAACAGTCACCCCGGGAATACCATAGCCGACAGCCCTATCGCCGATATTGGCTATGGTACACGCATAACTGATCCGAGTACTGATGGCGTAGGCATTGTTCTCAATAATATAGACCACGGGGAGCTTCAGGCAGGCTGCCAGGTTTATGCCCTCGTGGAACCTTGAGGTATTGGTAGCGCCATCACCCAGAAAACAGATGACGACCTGACCGGTTCGTCTCTTCTGGGTAGAAAGTGCCGCCCCCCCGGCAATAGTTATCCCCGCGCCGACAATACCGTTAGCCCCCAGTATCCCAAGGTCGGTATCCGCGATATGCATTGAGCCACCCTTGCCCTTGCAATAGCCGGTCTTTTTGCCGAATATTTCCGCCATCATCCTGTCGGTTCTGGCGCCCTTGGCAATTACGTGACCATGTCCCCGATGAGTGCTGGTAATATAGTCGTCAGGTCTTAGATTGGCACAGGCCCCCGTGGCAACTGCCTCCTCACCGGTATAAAGGTGGGCATTGCCGGGGATATTCCCCAAGGTAAACTCTCTATTCACCCGTTCCTCAAAGGCTCTAATGCGAACCATTGTCCGGTACATATCCACAAGCTTTTTCTTCTCTATGGCAACCATACTATTCACCTCATTATTTTAGTTACTTTACGAAACGCAAAAGCCCTGGTTACCTGGCAGCCACACCCGAGATCTAAGGAAGTCACACTTAGAATCTATGCCCAACCGACAGCAGAACATCACTAACTTTACCCCTTAACAAACAACGCTATCTCAAGGGCTTATTAGCCCTTTAACGGTGTATTACCTATACCAGATAAAGTGTGTGCTGTGTCGCAACCTTTGTAAAGGAGGGCAAACCTGGCGAGATATCAACCTCAACGATTGTCCCTTCCAGTCCAACTATAGTACAGCTAGTAACCTTGGCGAGCATACTCCCCCAAAGGGTATTAGTTATCGGTCAAATGGTGCCAGTATGATGCTATTGAGCTGTCCAGCCGCCATCTACTGGTAGTATCGTCCCGGTAATCATGGTAGCGCTATCACTGGCCAGAAAGCAGACTGCGGCGGCGATGTCACTCACGGTGGCCAGGCGGCGGAAAGGAGTATTATCCATTACGTATTTTTCGGCTTCTGGGTCCTTTAATAATCCCCTTGTTAAGCTAGTGAGAACAAAGGTAGGGGCGACGGCATTAATACGGATATTGTACGGGGCCCAGTCAACTGCACAAGCTTTGGTTAACTGGACCACAGCACCCTTACTGGCGCAGTAGACAACTCGCTTTGGTGCGCCCACAACACCCATTATTGAAGCGATGTTAATGATTGAGCCGCTCTTGCGGGGTATCATTGACTGGATGGCGACTATCTGATTGCAGAAGAAAAGTCCCTTGGTATTTATGTTATAGATAAAATCCCAGTTTTCCTCGGTGACCTCCTGAGCCGGCTGACGAATGTTGGTCCCAGCACTGCAAACCAGGATGTCTATCTCCCCCAGCTCCTGTCTGATACGGCTCACCGTCGGTGCAATTTGGGGGATATCGGTTACATCTAGCTGGTACCCCTTGGCAATACCCTTTTGTTGTGCCTGCTGGGTCGCCCTGGATAGGGTCTTTGAATTATAATCTACCAGAGCCACCTTGGCGCCGCTGGCAGCCAGTTCTTCGGCGCAGGCCAGTCCGATGCCGCTGGCGGCTCCCGTCACCATAGCTACCTTGCTGTCAAGTCTGATATCCATAAGTTATACCTTATCTCCTTGTCCCTTACCGAACCTCTATGCTGTACCTCAAGTTTTTTATTTTAGACTTGCCATTTCAATTCCTCGACCAAGATTTATATGATAACCACAAAAACCGCAATCTATGCATCTTACCATTTTGGTAACTCCCGAGTTATTGTAACTGATTATGCGCTTGTCATCAATTACTTTTCAGGCAGATGATAAAAGGGATATAGGTTCTTAGTAACAGTGACTACGGTTAAGAAAAATATCATACCTTCTGACGTTCTGTTATAAATCACGTGACTACTATAACCAGCATGGCAGTATATCAAATTTGACAGCTAGCTAGCAGAGGTCTAATGTTTTCCATAGTAGTTGATATGGGGAATCCCGGTTAAAATAGCATGTTAGCTCTTTAAATTCTTAACATTTGCGTTTTTATGGAGGCAACAGATGAATTTTTCAAGCACCTGGAGAAAACTAAGTAGAAAGAAAAAGGTCTTTTCTTTAATAGCAATTGTACTGGCGATTTTATTTGCTCTTACAGTAGTAAGTACATGGCCTAAGAACTATTTTTGGGTTAACAGAAATAATGCCAGCATGCCTGTTTGGGTAAGAGGAAATATTGATTCTGGTGTGTTCATTGTCTTCAATTGGCCTGCCCCCCAAAAAGGAGTCCAGTTATAGTGTTAGACAGTAATTCTGAAGGGTAATAGTATGCTGCTATTGTGGCCATATCATCAACAAGCTCCGTGAGGTAGAAGTTCTCATCAGTCAAGGAACCACCACTGAGGAAGCCAGCAGAAGGGCAGGAATTACGGGACAGACCTACTACCGCTGGCGCAGGGAATATGGTGGTATGAGAATAGACCAGGCAAAGCGTCTCAAACTACTGGAGAAAGAGAATAATCGCCTCAAAAAGTTGGTGGCAGACCTTTCTCTGGACAATTCTATTTTGAAAGAAGCCGCACGGGGAAACTTCTAAGCCCGTCACGGAGACGCAAACTGATAACACATCTCATGTGCAAGTTATCAGTCTCAGAAAGGCGGGCTTGTAGGGTAATTGGCCAGTATCGTGCTACACAGCGGCATATTCATAATACTAATTTGGAAGGGGAGAACTTCAGATCCAGAATTATCGAATTGGCGTCCAAGTACGTCAGGTAAACCACAGAAGGGTAGAGCGAATATGGGGGCAAGAGGGACTAAAGGTACCACAAAAACAACCAAAACGCGGCAGGTTACGGCTTAACGGCGGGTCATGTATCAGGCTAAGACCTGAGCCTGAGGATCACGTCTGGAGCTATGATTTCATGATAGCCAGAACAGCTGATGGTAGAGCCTTTCGCATACTAAACATCATTGATGAATATACCAGGGAATGTCTGGCTATAATGGTAAAAAGACATATTACTTCACAGGATGTGATTGACAAATTGTTCGAATTGTTCTTATTTAGAGATGTGCCAGAGCATATCAGGTCGAATAATGGACCTGAATTCACGGCGAAAGCAATTAGAGATTGGTTATATAGACTTGGGGTTAAGAGCCTGTTCATAGAACCAGGCAGTCCCTGGGAGAATGGGTACATAGAGTCATTCAATGGAAAGATGAGGGAAGAACTTCTTAACAAGGGAGATCTACTGGAGGCTCAGATATTGATTGAGCAGTGGCGTAAGGATTACAATCAGGTGCGGTCGCATAGTGCTAGGAATAACCGTCCACCGGCACCAGAGGCTATTTTAACTATGCCAACGACGTAAGAATTGGTACAACTAATGGGGGCAGGTTACGTGAGCATTTGAGCGAAGCAAGGGGGTGCGAATAGAAATGGAGCCGGTTTTTAAAGCAGTGAAGGTGTTTAGTCAATAAGGAGGTTATAAATGGCTAACGTAGACGTTTTGATAATTGGAGCGGGTACTGCAGGAGAGTATGCTGCGGGTACTGCCAAGCAATACACCGATTCAATTGCCATGATTGAGAAGGGACCAATTGGTGGTGACTGCATATTTCATGCCTGCATTCCTACCAAGGCTCTAGTACACGCCGCCCGGGCTTACAAAAAAATGAAAACTACGAACTTCTTTGGGTTACCGACGATAAGCAACGCAGCTGAGTACAAGAAAGTGAAAGCATTCAAAGACCGGATTATCTCAGGCATAGCAGCCGGGCGTGATGAAAGATGGACCAGGCAGGGTATTCAACTATTCCGTGGCAACGCATCTTTCATATCCCCAAATGAAGTTAAGGTTGCCGATGAGGTTATCAAGGCAGACAGGCTCATCATTACTACCGGTTCCATGGCGGCTGTACCGCCCATACCCGGACTAAGGGAGACAGGCTATATCACAAATGTTGAAGCACTGGAGTTGGAACACATTCCTGAGAGGCTTGCGATTATTGGTGGCGGGCCCATCGGAGTGGAATTTGCCCAGGTATTTGCTGCTTTCGGTTCCAAAGTTCACATATACGAGGCGCTTGACAGGATCTTGATCGGGGAGGATGAGGAGATATCACAGGCGGTTCTTGGTTTCTTTGAGAAACAGGGGATTTCGGTATCCACTTCGGTCACGGTAAGCGGAGTAGAATCAACCGATTCTGGGAAACTAATAATAACCAGGGGCCGGGATGGTCGGGAGCAAAGAACCGAGTATGATAGCATACTGGTGGCGACCGGCCGTAGACCGGCCATTGATGATTTGAACCTGCCGGCAGCCGGTATTGAAGCTGGTAAGAAAGGAATTGCTGTTGATACGTCGCTGAAAACAAATGTACCCCACATTTGGGCTGCCGGTGATGTCACCGGGACATTTCTTTTTACGTTTGTCGCCGGGGAGCAGGGCAAGACGGCAGTGATGAATGCTGTTGGTAGAAAGAACATTGAACTGAGCTACGATGTGTTGCCAAGAGCCACCTTCTGTGACCCGGAGGTAGCCAGTGTCGGCCTTACTGAGAGACAGGCACGGGAAAAGGGATACAACGTGAAAGCGGGGAAATTCGACTATGCCAATTTGACTCGTGCTATAGTCTCGGACGAGACTGACGGATTCATCAAGATCGTAGCCGAAGGAGGCTCCGGCCGCATCCTGGGAAGTCACATAGTGGGGGCAGAAGCCTCGAGCCTGATTCATGAGATAGCTGCAGCGATGGCTGGTGGCACGAATGTTAAGGATATCGGCAATATGCTCCATGCGTATCCAACCCTTTCCGAAGGAGTACGTTATGCCTGTCAGGCAACAATGTAACTCTTGTTATCAGTGGAAGGAATTACCACATGATTGATAAGGTAAAAAAGCCTTGGATTGATATTTCAGTACCCATAAGAGACGCGATGGTCCATTGGCCGAGCGACCCCCCGGTAAGCATCAGGCGTGTAAAGGATATTGAGAAAGGAGATACGGCCAATCTATCACTGATTTCAATGGGGGTACATTCCGGAACACATGTAGATGCCCCTATTCATTTTGTTAAAGAGGGTAAAGGCGTTGATAATATCCCACTGGATACTGTGATTGGTAGAGCACGAGTGATCGAAATAAGAGATCCAGAGTCAATAAAACCAGAAGAACTTGTAGGACATCGTATCCGGCGTGGTGAGCGCATTTTGTTTAAGACGGAGAATTCATCACATGTATGGCAGAAATACGAGTTTGCCGAAGATTTTGTATTCATCTCAGACGCTGCCGCTGATTTTTTAGTAGATAGTGGTGTCCGGTTAATCGGCATTGATTATTTGTCTGTCGGGAGTTTCAAGCATGGCGGAAGCTACGTACACAAGACACTTCTCGGTGGTGCCATATGGATCATTGAGGGACTGAATCTATCAAATGTAACGCCTGGCAAATATGATCTCATATGTTTACCGTTGAGAATTGTTGCCGGGGATGGCGCTCCTGCCCGCGCTATACTAAGACCTTTAACACGCGGTTAAGCACTAATAGGGCGTAAGATGATACGGAACGATGGGGGTTAACATGGTAGAGGTAAAAAGAGAAGGTAAGTATCCCCTCTGAGTAGGTAAAATGGGCTTGACAAAGATTATAACAAATGATAGACTAACCTCCCTGAAAGGTCAAGATGGGAGGTGTGAAATGACTGTAGCTGTGGCAGCTAGCTTTCCAGATGGAGTAGTTCTAGGCGTTGATAGTGCTGTAACGATAAATCATCCGAATGGGCAAGTGATCAAAATATATGAGAATGCGGAGAAGTTGTTTCAGATTGGGGAAAAACCGATAGGAATTGCTGCTTTTGGTCTTGCTATTTTAGATGCACGTGGTATTGGAAGTTACCTTAGAGAATTTGAGGTAAGCAATCCTAACAATATCATATCGAAGCAAGCTAGCGTTCAGGATGTTGTCGAGGAACTTCGAAAATTCTTCATGCAAATATACCAGACAACCGTAATCCCTGAATTAGAAACTCAAAAAGGTAAGAAATTTGCAGAATTGACGGATAAAGAAAAACCTGTTTTAGGGTTAGCGGTAGGTGGATACTCAGGTGTTACTCCCTTTTCAGAAGTCTGGGAGATTCTAATTCCAATTAACAATACTCCCAATAGTGCTAGACAATGGTGTAAACCCAAAGAGTTTCGTTGTGCTTGGTTTGCAGTTAATGCGCCAATATATCGATACACTAAAGGTTATGACCGAAATTTGCTAATAGAATTGAAAGAGCACTTTGCTAATTTGCGAGGGACACCCCTTAACCCTAGCGAAGAACAAGCGATTGATGCCATCGTAGCTAAACATGAGTATTCGTTCCCATGTTCAGTAATGCCACTCCTAGAAGGCATAGCTTACGTTCGATTTCAAGTTGAGCTGGTTATTAACCATCACCGCTTTGCAGTAGGGGCACCAATTGTGGGAGGTGATGCACGAATTGGTGTCGTAACGTACAAAGGCGAAAAGTTCAAAATTCTTGAGGAGGTATTGTGATGCAAAATATTCAAGAAAGTGCTGCCAGCAGTTGTGTGAAAAGGTTTGACGTATACCAATTCGATTTGGCTAGGCGTGCTCCAATCACAATAGAAGACTTTGGTGTTAGTCCTCCAGATGAGGAAGCACTCTTTACCAAAACCGACTTTGAAAAAGCACTTCATAAAGTCAGTCGTAAAGTCAAGAAGTAGCATTTACGTTATGACTGGAATCCCCCGGGAGGAACTCCTGATACAGGTCGATGCAGCCCAACTCGTTCGCCAGATAGTGAGCTATAACCAGGTAGTAGTAGGTAGCGTAAACTCAAACCGCAGCCATTTTGAGGCGGCTCTTAAGGATATACCCGCGATAAACTCACGGTTTGGTGGCCTGCTTGAAGAGATGATTACAAATCGTCTCAAACTGGAAGACTATGACCACATCTTTTACCCTGCTGATAAGAACCATATCAAAACAGTGATCGAGGTAGAACCTAATCAGTTGGTAACACCTTTAAACACATCTGCTGAAATCTAATACCGTGTTTGGTGAAGTCTTTGTGCTCTACGAGGTCTCCTTCGGGTATGAATCCTAGTCTGGAAAAGAAGCCCGTAGAAGTATTCCTAGCGTAAGTTCGAATCCACATCACAGAGCTTTTTCCAATTATCCTAATCAATTCCTGGATCAGTAGTCGGCCAACCGAATGACCTTGATAATCAGCGCAAACTGCTATGTGGCGAATCTCAAATTCATTCTCCGAAAGCTGGTTGGCAACAAGCCCGCCAACCACTTTGTTTTGGTCTACCGCTATTATCTCGATTTCAGGTTTGCGTAGGCTGAAAAAACGACGAACATTGCGTGGTAGATTGAGTGGCATCCAGAGGACATTCCACAGTAACTGGTCTCATTTACCCTTTTCTACATCGGACTCGGTAACCTTAATCTTCACGTGAACGCATCCAACCATCATATTATAGCACTATGCCCTACGTTCGTTGGTTCGAATCCAACCCCTGCTACATTAAATATTCAAACCCCTTCCCTATTATTCTTAGCCAGCTTTGTCAAAATAAAAGAGTAGTTGGAGTTATGGCCCGAGGGTCATTCCCTTTGAATCCTGAACACTGTTAATTATGACTGCACAAAAGATCAGAATGTGTTATTAAACAACATAACCAAGAGAGGGAATCTTGGCTATCTATCCCCCGTTCATATTTAGACTAACGTCACAGGACGGTTTATATTTTTTATGGATTAATCGGCGCGGGCACAATGCCGGGACTTTGATCTGATGCATCAATCTGCGGGATTACAAGATCAATGCTTTGACCTGATGGTATAATCATAATCTTAATGTCCTCGCCGAGCCTGTCGAGCAGGATGTACTGCAAAATCTCAGGGCTTAGAGATTCAGCAATAGCTTCATTGGCGGCAACTTGGGCTTCGGTGATAATCTGGATGTACTGGGCTTCACCCTCCGCCTTAGCTATCCGCGCTTTGGCTTCTCCTCTAGCCTGGGCTTCTGCCTGCTCGGCTTCGACCCTGACACGTTCCAGCTTATTTCTAGCTTCAAGTACCGCCTGTTCAGCGGCAACCTTAGATTCGATGGCGGCGGTGAACGTTTCGCTGAACTGGAAGTTGGTTATAGATAATGCCTCCGTGATGATGCCACGTTCCAACAGACGGGTGGACAGGCTAGCGGTGATGTCGTTCTTGACCTCGTCACGCCTCAGTATAAGGTCTTCTGCGTTGTATTGAGAAGTGATTTGTTTGATAGTTTCCTGAATGGCGGGAGCGGCGATTCTGTCAATGAACTCCAGCCCCAATGTTCTATAGACCTCATCAGCCATACCTGGATCCAGTCGCCAGTTTAGAGCAATGGTAGTGCTGACATCCTGAAGGTCATTCGTTACCGCTGAAGAATCAGTTTCATACTTCTGCGTCTGGACCGACATCTTTATGACCGAGTCTATAAACGGCAGCTTCGTCTGGAGACCCTGATTTAGAATCGTGCCGGTGACGGCGCTAAACCGAATAACCACCCCACGGTGGCCGGCAGGAATAGTGGTTAGCGACCCGATGATGATACTGGCAATTATCATAACAATCCCGACAGTACTGCTAATGCGAGCTTTGGGATCCCTTGGAACTTCCCGGCTGGTTTGCCGAATGTAGTACCCAATGATAAGGGCTATGATACCGACAACTAATAATGGAACCATTTCAGCCTCCTTGTTAAGATTATTCTCATTGACCTTGGCTTAATACCTGAGCAGTGATTAACGTGAACCCCGTTAAACTGGACCAAATCAGGCCACCAACAGTTTACTGTTACACGCTATTCTAGCATAATCCCTCGGGTTTTTATACCACAATGCAAAATGTAGTCTATCATTACGGTACCATGCACGATAGCTTTCCCACCCGGTTATAGCTTCAGCCAGGCTGTTGTATTCGTTACGGTATAACTCCTCCGTTTTGTAGCTGCCAAAGAAGGACTCTATGTAAGGCTTATCTTCCGGACACTGTACCCCTGTATACTCCAGCCGGACATTCAAAGTTCTGGCTGCCTCACGGAAGCTGCGGGAGGTGAACTGAGTACCCCGGTCCACCCTGAGAGTCAATTCATGACCATAAGGCACCCGTCCGCCAAAAAACGACTGAGCATGGCCTTCTCCAGGGCTTCTACCGCCTCCCGGGTACGGCAGCGGTCAGAGAAGACATCACCAACGATGTCCCGGTTACAGGCATCTATCACCACAAACAGATAGGCGTTGGCGCTACTGGTCCATACGTAGGTAAGGTCAGCTTCCCAGTATGTGTTGCAGACTACCGGTCTGACAACGGCTGGCCTGCTCTACTTGCGACCTTTCAGCTTCCTCGGTTGGGTTAATCCCATGGAACGGAGATGTCGTAATACCTTCTTACCGTTAACCTTCCACCCTCAAGCCCTGAGGGCCATAGTGACCTTCCTGTAACCGTAAACCCCGGCATGTCCCTGGTGGGCTTCGTTGATTGATTTGACTAATGCTTCATCAAGAGCCCGAGGCTTCCTCTTTCTAACCGGCTGGTAGTAATAACTGGATTTAGCCATTCCTACCGCTTCCAGAGCTACTTTCAACGATTCCCCTCCTACAATTATTTTACAGGAGTCTCGCATTTCATGTGGACCTATTTTCGGGGGGCAGGCCATTCACGATAACACAGTGGTTAAGCTTACCTAGAAGGCCTCTTGAAACTCTTCCACTAATTCTTCCAGTCCCAGTTCCTTTAAAGTTGACTCTAATGGACACCTGTGGTAGAATCCCAACCCAAGGCAGCATAACCTTTTTCTTTCATTGCTGCGAAATTAATATGTTTTCCTTCTCAGGGGTTCACTCCACTGAACAAATGTGTGAAGATTCCAGTAAAGATGATAGCAAAATGGAAGCAAAGAAACAGCCGAGTGAAGCAAGTCTTCGATTAAATAGCAGCCAGGCTATCTCCAGAGACAAAATAGACAGCCTGGTAGGAGAAGCCGTCTTTGGTGTCGATGACCAAACGAGGGGAGAGTATCGGCGGCTAATTCGTAAGTTAGCTTCTAGCCAAGGAATCTATCCGGCCAGCATTCAAGGGTTATATGACGCCGCTGGCAAGGGACTTTATCACGGTATCACCGTCCCGGCGATTAATATCCGTGGACTTACCTATCAGGTAGCCAGGGCCGTTTTTCGGGCGGCACGGAAATATAAGGTTGGCGCCTTTATCTTTGAGATTGCGCGCTCTGAAATAGGCTATACAAAGCAAAGACCGATGGAATATGCCACTTGCCTGCTGGCAGCGGCAATCAGAGAGGGATTTCAGGGGCCTGTTTTTATTCAGGGAGACCACTTTCAGGTTAGTCGGAGTAAATACCACTCAGAACCTGAGAAGGAAATAAACGCAATTAAGCAGTTGATACAGGAGGCAGTAAGCGCTGGATTTTTGAATATTGATATAGACGCCTCTACTCTGGTTAATTTAGAAAAGCAAAGCCTTGAGGAGCAGCAAAATGACAACTGTCTAGTCACCGCGGACATGACTAAATTTATCCGCAGCGTTGAACCAGAGGGAGTAACCATTTCTATCGGTGGCGAAATTGGGGAAGTGGGCAAGAGAAATAGTACAGTGGAAGACCTCAGAGCCTTTATGAGCGGATATCTCGCCTATTTGGGTTCAAACATCGGTGGGATATCCAAAATCAGCGTGCAAACCGGGACAACGCACGGCGGAGTAGTCTTACCTGATGGGTCAATTGCCGAAGTCAACCTTGATTTTGAGATACTGAAAAAGCTATCCAAAGTGGCCCGTGAGGAGTATGGCATGAGCGGCGCAGTACAGCATGGAGCCTCTACTCTCTCTGACGAGGCGTTTTGGCTGTTCCCGCAAGTAGGTACCACGGAAGTTCACCTGGCCACCGGATTTCAAAATGCTATCTACGACAGCCCATATTTCCCCAGGGAGTTACTGCAAAAGATAAACAGGCATCTTTTAGAGAACTACAACAGCGAGCGAAAACCAGAAGAAACGGAGGACCAATTCTTGTATAAAACGCGGAAGAAAGCGTGGGGTGATTTCAAAAAGGAAATATGGAGCATCCCGGACCAAAATCTCAGGGAGATAGGGGAGACGCTTGAGAACCGCTTTTCTTTGCTCTTCCAGAGACTGAATGTCGTGGAAACAATCGGCTTAGTCAGTAAGTTCGTCGTTAAATGATCCCATACCGAGATGGGACTTGGGTTCCTAATTAAGTAAACATCCCCCCAGCAAGCTGCGGGGTATTCTCGCTGGAATTTTATAAATCAAGGAGGCAGGCATGACGGGTGCCACCAGAGAGATGGTGAACTTTTGCAGTCGTCTGAGCTACCAGGAGCTCTCCCCCGAGATTACCGATAGGGTTAAATACCTGGCTCTGGACTTTCTGGGTGTGGCGGTGCGGGGTTCCCTAACAGAATCGTCTGAAGTGGTGCGCAATTTTATCCGGGATATGAACCCCGGCACAAAAGGGGGCGTAATTATCGGGACTGGCTTGAGAGCCGCCGCTCAATATGCCGCGCTTGCCAACGGTACGGCATCTCACTCTCTAGAATTGGATGATGTCAGTAACGAAGCCTCAGCTCACCCCGGAGTGGCCATCTTCCCGGCGGCGTTGGCGGCGGCTGAGCTTGAGGGGTGCAATGGGGAGAGATTCACAGAGGCCGTGGTATTGGGTTATGAGGTCATGATCCGATTGGGTAAGGCTTTGAATCCGGCTAGTCACTACGCTCGAGGCTTTCACCCCACCGGAACCTGCGGTGCCTTTGGGGCAACAATAGCGGCATCGAAGATATTTAACCTTGATGCAGAACCGACACTCAGCGCTCTGGGTATCGTGGGCAGCCAGGCGGCAGGCTCGATGGAATTCCTAACCAATGGCTCCTGGACCAAGCGATTGCACCCAGGGTGGGCAGCCCACAACGGCATCATCGCGGCTCTCCTGGCAAAAAGAGGCTTTACCGGCCCAGCCACTATTGTGGAAGGTAAATCTGGCTTTCTCCACGCTTATTCTGACGATGCTGACCTCAGTAAATTTCTGGATGGACTTGGAGACTCCTTTGAAGCTATGAGAGTCAGCATAAAGCCCCATGCCTGCTGCCGTTACAAGCAGGGCCCAATAGATGGTATCTTAAAGATTATGAGTGAGCATAGGCTAAAGGCACAGGAGGTGGAGAGGGTGACGCTGGGGATATTGAAGGCCGGCTTTCCCATAATTGTCGAGCCCAGGGAACTGAAATATAATCCGCGGACAGTTGTTGATGCTCAGTTCAGCATGCCCTTTGGTGCCGCTCTCGCTCTTCTCTATGGGAAAGCCTCCCTGAACGAGTATACGGAAGACAACCTAGAGTCCGCCGAGGTAAAACTGATGATGAGTCGTGTCTCTTGCGTAGCTGACCCGGAACTGGATGAGGTCTACCCCAGACAGTGGCCAGCCAGCGTTGAGATAACCACCAGAGATGGGAGGAGATTCGCTACCAGGATTAACTATCCCAAGGGAGACCCGGAGAATCCTCTTTCCTGGGAGGAACTGATACAGAAGTTTAATGAACTGGCCTCTCCAGTGTTTTCTGAAGACAGAAGACAGGAGCTCATATCCCGGGTGAGGTCACTAGAGACCGAGGAAAGTATTCCTAATCTAGTCAATTTGTTATCGACATGCTAAGTTTGGGTGACGACTATCAGGCTATTGACACCAAGGGTAAGAATAGTTTATCGTTCATAACTAAAAGGGAGGTTAACCTGATGCAAGCGTACTGTGTTAAATGCCGGGCCAAAAGGGAAATGAGGGATGCCAAGGCCATAACCATGAAGAATGGGAAGCCGGCAACTCAGGGTGTGTGCCCCGTATGTGGCACCAAGATGTTTCGGATAGGGAAGAGTTAAGGCTGATATCCTGACTATCTTTTTACTTACATTCACTAGACACTATAGGGCCACGCAGCCCGATAGTCCTATTTGACTGGCTACCTGACGCATGCCCATAATGACGTCGGTAACGAGGTCTTTTAATTCTATGTCTAACATCGCGGCTCCCTTTTCAATCACCGCGCGATTCACCCCGGCAGCAAACGACTTATCCTTCCATTTCTTTATCACCGACCTTGCCTTCAGGTCAGTAAGGCTCTTTGATGGTCGAATTAAGGCTACAGCAGTAATAAACCCGGTTAGTTCGTCAATGGCGTATAGCACCTTCTCCATGTTGCTCTGCGGCTCAACGTCGCTACATATACCCCAGCCATGAGAGATAATGGCACGTATGTATTCCTCTGGCCAACCCCGCTCCGCTAGTATCTCACGTGATTTCTGGCAGTGCTGGTCGGGAAAACGTCCGTAGTCCAGGTCATGCACCAGTCCCACGATACCCCACTTCTCCTCGTCTCCACCCATCTTTCGTGCCATATAACGCATCACCCCCTCAACCGCATAGGCGTGTTTCCGAAGACCCTCGCTCTGGTTAAATTCCTTAAAAAGTGCTAGTGCCTCTTCGTAGGTTGGTACGTGTTCTGTCATCTATTACCCCCTTGCCGTAGTTTAGTCTATTCAGTTTGGCCTGTTCTAAATTACTTAAGCGTGTTCCTAGCAGCTAACCGAAAAGTGATACACACCGGCTATCTCCCATAGATGCCATCCCAGAACATCAGCTCATAGGCCTGTATGAGCCTCGCGGCTCGCTTCATGGGCTCTCTGCTCGCCGGCAGATACCCCGCCATCACCTGCCGGGCTTCCCTCTCGGCCTCATCCATCGGTGACGTAAAGATATCCAGGAAACCGGTCTCATCAACGCCGTAATGTGCCCTTAGAGCCTGTGACAACCGACGACAATTTGCCCCCCACACCGATAGGTTCAGAATCAGGGCCATAGCCTGTTCTCCCGGCGAACCGAAAGAGGCTAGTGCTACCAGGTAGTGGCTGTAGGCTACCGCCTCCGGTATAATGTTATCGTTCTCCAGTCGTTCCACCGAGAACCCCAGGGAGTTACCCAGCTTTACGAGGTGTCCCAAGCCCGCTACGTCCCCGTCGAGGACGGTCTTGAAAAAGTCGGCCTCTTTTCTAGTCGTGGCCCGGGACACCATCAAGGCCAGACTCTTAATGTCATAACTGATAATATAGTATTGATTGGTCACAAATGCCTTGACCTTGTCCCGATGCAGACTGCCTTTCTCAGCCTCAGCGAGATACGGGTGATTTAAGATCTTCTCGTTTAGTGGGGCTAGCTGCTCCCTTACCTCCTTTAGTAATGCTGTGGCTTCCAAGACACCATCACCTCCTCTCTTAGCTCTAATTATATTTAAGGGTTATTCTTGAGGCGAGAGATAACTCAATACCACCGACATATTACATTTGAATAATAGAGGTTTCCCCCAATTCTAGAATTAACGCCACCAGCGTTATGCCGGCTTCGGCGGGATAAGCCAACCCTCCATCTCATAGGCCATATCCCAATACCTGTATTCGTATTTACTGGCGGTGAGAAATGGTTCCCTGAGCTTCTCATACTCTATAGTATTAGCCTCGTCCAACAGCCCCTTCAATCTACTAACGAGAGCCAGATAAGATTCCGTCAAATATACCGAAGCCCACTCTGAATAAAGACGGTTCTGGTTCTCATTAAGCCTATCTTTATGGAATTCGGCTATTTCGGCATAGGTCCAAAAACATGGCAGAGCAGCCGCTAAACCCTCCCAGAATGTTTTTAGTGAACTCGTGGCCAGCAGGAAACTTCCATAAGATATGTTTGTTAGCGTCGGCTCACTCCTCAGGGCATCCTCTATGGTATAACCGAGATTTCCTAGGAGCCTTTCATAACTTTCAAACTCACTCGTGGCTTCAAGATGTGCTATCTCAAGCATGTCTCTCATTACCCTGACAGACTCAGCTTTTGCGGATAGTATCCCCAGATTTTTCATATTGAACACCAGGTAGTTATAATCCTGAAGCACATAGAACCTAAATTTCTCTATCGGCAAAACACCTTCATAGAGCTCAACCACAAATGGATGCTTAATTATTCCTTTCCATATAGCGTCCGCATCGCGTCTCAGTCTTGCTGAAATTTTTGTCATAATGAATCTCACCGCCTACGAACCAGGGACATTTTTATGGTCGGCTACCCCGGCTGACTGTTATGCCTGGCTATTGACAGAAGCCGGTTTTAGATTATGATATAAGGCTCCGTGTCCTTTTCCTATATCAGACGGCGCCTCTCTAATGGCTCTAGTGACATAATCTTTAGCCACCCCGATTGCCTGACGGATATCCCAACCCTTGGCTAAGCCAGCGGTTATTGCCGCCGAGAGTGTGCACCCGGTACCGTGAGTGTTCTTAGTATCTATCCTCTCAGACTCATAGTAATAACACTCACTCCCGTCAAATAGAATGTCGATAGCTTTAGGGGTAGAAAGATGACCGCCTTTCACGAGAACATTCCCTGGCCCCTTTCCATAAATCAAAATAGCCGCTTTTTCTGCCTCCTTAACACTCTTTACGCTAATGCCGCTTATTATTTCGGCTTCGAATACATTTGGGGTAACAATATAAGCCAGCGGGAAAAGCTCCTCTATAAGGGTAGCCCTAGCCTGGGCTTCTAAGAGACGACTGCCACTCTTAGCCACCATTACCGGGTCAACTACCAGCCTTTCGACACCGTATTTTTCTATCTTATCGCCAACTACCCGTATTATACTACTATTAAAGAGCATGCCCGTTTTGGCGGCATCAACCCCGATATCCTCCATTACCGCCTCTATTTGCTTGCCGACTATATCCGGTGAAATGTCATAAATATCGCTAACTCCCATAGTATTCTGGGCAGTTACTGAGGTAATTGCTGACATTCCATAAACGTTGAAGGCAGCAAAGGTCTTCAGGTCGGCTTGTATCCCGGCGCCCCCTCCTGAATCAGAGCCGGCTATAGTAAGTGCCTTCCCTTCGTAATTCATCGTCTTCCTCCCCTTCTCAGCAACAAAAAGGCTACCAAGAGCCGACCTCTTTACAGCCATCTCTCGGTAGCCCCAGCCAGTGTTTATCCTGACCTAGCCCTGTTAGGGAGTCAGTAAAACCGTAGCTTACGACTATTTTATTACTTCAATAGCCTGGCCGGCTGCTGAGTGGCTCTGATTTCATCCTCTGTCATGCTTTGCCCTTTTCACAGTCTACCTCTTTAGATAACTACTCAACAGATAAACGGGGTTAGGCTAATTGTGAGGTTGCCCATCTCAAATAAGTGCTGGTTTTTACCCAAAAAAGGGCGAACATTAGTTCACCCACAACAAAAAGCACCATCTTGCGTTATGCATAGATATCAGCAATGCCAACAGCATAATTTACCAGATGGTAACCGTTCTCCGTTCGACATTATACTGCCGTCCCATGATATCAAGTTTTATCCAGTAATATCACGTTTTATCCAGCTTGTCAATCTTCTGTACCGGTTAAATATCGATGCCATTCCTTCTGGATGTCACCCCCGCTAAAATCTTAGTTACTGGCATCCTGTTCTGCCACCAGGGCTACCATTCCTCTCTGGGAACTATCCTCAGTTCCAGCTCGCCATCGGGGAAACAGCCAAACCTTGCCTCCGGTAGAGCATCTCTTAGAATGCTTACCTTTACCTCATCGTATCGCCCCTGATATTGAGGGATTTGTTCTCCCCTGTCATCAAATACCATGACCATACCATCGGCACTTTTGATAGCGGTTTTAATCATTATCGTCCTCCTTTTATCATTATCATCACTGCCCATATAGTCATCATAAAACCGCCGAGTTAATCGCTCATAAAAACAGCGTTCAAATTTCATTAAAATTTCGCTATTATGAAACCGCCGCCTGCTCTTGGCTGTTCTGGGCAATAACAGGAAAAGCCACAGCACCTCATAAGTGGGAAGGTTATAAGTTTCAATTGACCCGCGAACCTGCCTAGTGCTATATTTAGTTGGGTTGAGGGATAGAATTATGGATATTAACTGGTTAGGTCACTCTTGCTTCAGAATTAGAGGGAATCAGACCACGGTTATTACTGATCCCTATTCACCTGGCTTGGGCTACTCGCTGGGCGAACCTAACGCCCGTATTGTAACGGTAAGCCACCAGCACCCGGGGCACTCCTATGTTCAAGGTATCAGCGGTGAACCGAGACTGGTTACCGGACCCGGTGAGTACGAGATAGGCAACGTCTTAATTATCGGGATAGCTACCTTCCATGATGGGGAGAAGGGCAGTAACCGGGGTAAAAACACTGTCTATCTCATGGAGGTAGGTGAGGTATCAGTATGTCATCTTGGAGACCTGGGGCATATGCTTACCGCCGAGCAGATGGAGGAGCTAGGTAACGTAGATATACTACTAATCCCGGTAGGTGGTGTGTCCACTATTAATGCCCCTATTGCCGCCGAGATAGTTCGTCAACTTGAGCCGAAGGTGGTGATTCCGATGCACTACCAAACCGAGGTATTAAACCGGGAGCTTGAGCCAGTGGAAAGGTTTCTCAAGGAGATAGGAGTGGAGGGAGTCACTCCCCAACCCAAGCTGTCTCTTACCAGGTCAAGCCTGCCCGCCAGCACCCAGGTCTTTTTGCTTAACTACTGAGTTTCTATTTGGGAGACTCTTCATCACCTTTGCGCCCCCTTACGAGGGAAGGTGGACTGGATTCTCTTGAACTTGACTACAAGGAAAACCACGGTGCATAATGAAAAGCTAATAATTGGAAAGGGGCGACTTAGATGAGCAAAGCAAAAGTAAGAGAAAAGTATCGGGGTCTATCCCGCCAAGAACTAATAGATAAGGCATACGAACTGGGCTTCAATTTTGAAAAAAATAGTTACAGTTGCTCTCAATCGACGGTGGCTGCCGTCCACGAGCTCCTTAATATTGATGATGTGGTGGTAAAGGTGGCAACCTCACTGTCCGGAGGTACGGCGGAGCAGTTTTCAGGAACCTGCGGGGCACTATCCGGGGGAGTAGTAGTTCTTGCTTATTTCTTCGGCCGCCCCGTAGATAAATTGTCACCCCAGGAACGTAAGCAAACCAATATAGATGCGTTATTCGCTTCATTTCCAGCACCTCAGTTACTCGCTGACAGATTCTGGAAGGAGTATGGGACTATTCTTTGTCCCCACATACAACGACAGCTTTTCGGACGTACCTGGTGGCTGCTAGACCCCGATGATCTGGATAAATTTGAAAAGGCCGGCGGCCACTCCGACCCTGATAAGTGTTGTCATATTGTTGGCACTGCTGCCCGGTGGGTAATGGAAATTCTACTTGATAAAGGTGCCGTTGAGCTATAAGCGCAGAATACAGGGCTCTTATCAGTAGTTATAATTAATTCCCCGTCAGGGGCTAGAAGAGCCGCCTTATTCTTCTCACCAGCACCAGGACAATAACTGACAGCGAGACTACAGCTGCGAGCAAAGCCCCCATTAAATACTTTACCCAGTTGGAGGTGGTTGGTGAGGATGGCGGTCCTTCTGGCGAAGATACCGATTCTTCCGACGATGGTGAACCTTCAGGTGGTGGCGCTGGCTCCTCTGGTGATAGTGGTTGTTTAGTAGTGAAAGTACCAACCTCACTCCAGGCACTATAGGTTTCAGAGCTAACGGCCCTGACCTTCCAGTAATAGGTGGTATCGTAGTCTAGGGCTATATTGCACTCCCAGGCGGTATCGGGTAGAGCATAGTCATCGATCTTCAGGATTATGGGGTTGTCAAGCGAAGCCTCAGTAGACACTATCAGCTCGTAGCCTTCGGCACCGGCAACAGCGCTCCACTGGAATAGGGGCCTTAATGATATCCCAGTGGCACCAGCTTCAGGGCTGATAAGCTCGGGGCCGGCAGCCTCACTGACCATAGCGGTCGTGAAAGACCATTTATCCGACCACGGGCTTAGGACCGGCTCCGTAGCTCTTACCCGCCAGTAGTAGGTGGTAGCCAATTCAAGTACTGGTAACCGAGATGAACTGGCTTTAGTATTGCCCTCAAATAAAGCAGGGGCGCTGGAGAAGTCGGTATCATCATCAAGCTGCCACTCATATTTAGTCGCCCCCTCCAGTGTCTCCCAGTCAAGACTAACATCACTAATAGTGTCATCAATAATGGTACCCACCCCTTGTGCCTGATCAGCTGGTGCAGTAAGGGTAATCGGTAGTGTCAGGCTATCGGTAAAGGTCATTAGTTTGATATTGGTGGTGTCAATTGACCACAATCTGTTGCCCTGTAGCCACAGTTTGGTTAGCGTAGCCCCCTCATCAAGCCCCCGGGTTACGGTTTCAAATGTTGGCCCTGGTGAATATGTAGGGTTAAGGCAGCGTTCTATACCACCTTCAGTCTTAAAGTTGGTGGCATATAACGTGCCCTCAGCCGATACTTCCAGTTGCCTGAGCATCCCGCCAGCCGGGCTATCGATGCCCTCCCACACCGTGCTGGTGCCGAGAGTGAAGCGATAGATGCCCTCACCCGGGGTTTCGCTGGCAGCATAGATGGCGCGGTTGTTACTGAACTCAGGGTCGAAGGCAACCGTGATTGAGCCGGTGAGGGGTGGTGAGGTAGTATCCGGAGGCAATGGCCCAAAGGAGGTGCCATTATCAGTAGACCAGTAGACCCAGCCGTTGGTATTACCCACCAAGATAGTCTCATCCGACTCGTAATCAGGTGACAGGGCTATAGAATTTAAAGGTTCATTGCCGACCACGGTCCCGGTTGAGTAGCTTAGCCCACTGTTGGTGGTGTAGTAAATGAGTCCGTTACTGCCATCATAGCTGCCAACAAATAGCGTGGTATCATTAACTACCACCCAGGTATCAATGGGCAGCGGGGCAGCTCCTCGATAGCTGAAACTTTGACCGTTATCAGCTGACTTCCATATCACGGGACTACCATTCCTCGTCCCGACTAAAAATACCACCTGACTCCCATTACCATACTGGGGAGAAAGCGAAGCCATGCTGAGACTGTCCACATTGGGGAGTCCACTGCTAAACACCCGTTCCCATGCGGCGGTGTCATTTAGGCTCCGCCACAGGCTGTGCTCTCCCCCCCAAGTGAGCATAAACAGGGTATTATCCCGGCTATAGTCAGGGGACAGCGCCAGGTCAATAATGGTAGTAATCGCGGTATCAATCAGGCCGATCTGGTTCCAGGTGATGCCGCCATCCACGGTAGCGGAGACGGCACTCTCGTTGCCACTGGTAGCCGCGTATGCCCTACCACTACTGGCAAAGTCACCAGCCATTACCACATAGGTGGGACCGCTACCAGATGGGGCTTGGGTCGCTATATCCCAGCTATCACCGCCAATGCTGTACCACACCCCGGCATGACCGCTTTCACCAGCCAGCAACCTGAGCATGCCTGACTCGTCACTAATATCCAAACTAATGATATCGGTATCGATATCATTAAGACGATGAGCGTGACTTGCGTCTACTTCGTAGATACCACCGTCGCCACCGACAACGCCAACGAACAGTGGGTACGGTTCACTGAAGTCGGAGGTGAGGCCGATGTTAGCGGCGTCAGTAATGGCAAAACTAGCGTTACTGGCATCAAGCAGCTCAACCCTAGTCCAGTCACCAATGGTGCCGTGGTTATAAGCAACATAGGTATGAACCTGGTCAGTAACTACCGCTATTATTATGGTATCATCGGCAAACTTCGGCGAGAAGGCTACCGAATAGACATCGTAGCTACCAATATTGATGTTCCCCCAACCGGGGAAGAGCTCCTCCTCTTCCAGGGTATAGACACCACCGTATTCTGAGTTATCGGTGTCTCTGGTACTAACAGCGACAATATTGCTACCACCCAGTCGAGCCACATCAATGGCAGTGATTTCTAGGTTGCCATCGCCCGCCCCACCCGGGCCTGGCGGCAGCTGAATGAAACTAGAGCCAGCATCAGCTGACTTATAAACATCGGATATGGTGGCATAGTAGATAATATCATCATCGTCAGGGTCAGTGGCGATATCAACTATCTCGCCCTCAACCTCTCCCACGCCTGACCAGCTAGAGCCACTGTCTGTGGACTTAAACAGCGTATAGCCTGTCCCTGAGGGGTTGGCATAGGCGTAGAGGGTGCCGCTGGTAGACATGGTCAGGTGCTTGACATCTGAGCCACTAGCCAACATCCAGCCACCCGGCTTACCCTCGGTAGGGATATTGACCTGAGACCACCTGACCTCATCCGGGGTGGAAAATGCGGGACTGACTTGAATTATTAATCCAACCAGGCTCAACAGTAAAATCAGTCTTACGGCAAGTCTTGTGTTTGCCATATGGCAAATTTTATCTTGGTATCTGATATAAGTCAATAGAGGGTAGCGAGACAAAAAAGAGCCCCCCGATTTCTCGGGGGGCTCTTGGCATACTGGGTCAGGTGTTACCCTTCAAGCTAGAATCAGGGTCTCCTGGTCCTAACTATCAGAACAATCACCACTACCGCCAGTGCCGCACCAATTCCAATTATGGCATAGATCCAAGTCGGGGTTATCATCTGGGTTGGTGGTAT
>SDBS01001373.1_pt1 | contig 24695 bp, 55 predicted proteins | sample 2277091 | NCBI WGS metagenome assembly SDBS01 (sample SAMN10404972, study PRJNA504765) | marine sediment metagenome | isolation source: marine sediment core GS10_PC15, 163 cmbsf | place: Arctic Ocean: Southern Knipovich Ridge | collected 2010
ACCCATTCATCATAGTTGCCAGCAAGAACTCGTACTACCTGATCAAGGACCCATTGCTTATGATGAGCACCGTCAATTCCACCGTATTCATTTATAAAATGTAGAGCTATAGCAATTTTATCCATTATTATTTCACCATTTTAAATATAGATTCACAACCTGCAGGTAATGATACAACATTATTTCCTCCAACCATAGCTACAGCATGAAGACTCCAGTAATTATTCCAATAGTGATTTAGAAGATTTGGAAGATGATAAGATATAATAGTAGGTTTGCCCAACATTGCAGCATAATAAGCCATAATTCCATCTTGTCCAATAAAAAGAACGCAGTCATTAATTATACTAAATGCATCAAGAATACTTTGAGTTTCTCCTGTTAAGTTTATCATATGATTTTCTGTTATATCAAGTCTCTCAGGTCCAAGTAGAACAATATCTCTATCTGGAAACCTTTTTTTCAAACCATGAATGACCTTAAAACTTATGCTTCTTCTTGTGTTGTCGTTAAGGCGTCCAGCAGTAGTTTGAATGCATATATATTTATCATGGTCCCATATTTTGGTTTTAAATTTGAAATTGTTTTCGATTGGATGAGGTAGGTAGGGATGAGGAAAATTTATAATTTTAGTATCTATATATGTACCATTTGATTCTGCTAATTCTTTTGCTCTTTTTTCTGGTTGAGTATCAATCCAACAATCTCCATTTGAAACAAAATGTTTTATTATTGAAGTGCATGGTTCTCTATGACATTCATGCTTTTCGTAATGTCCCCAATAATTAATTTTTGTTTTTGTCCATAGTCGCATATGTTCTATTTTCATTGCAACTATTAGAGCATCTCCAACGCCACCACTGCTATATATGTTCATATTTTTAGTTCTTCGTGCCAAATTTTAATTTGATTAGTCCAATCCAAATGCATGTTGCGTAATACAGGAGGTAGAATACCATCAAACTTGTGCAACCTTTCGTGTTGTCCTTCGGCAAATCCAGTCCCATAATAGGGACCAATGCGTTTATTTATTTCATAGACTTCGTTTCCGATGGTGGGATATTGCAAGTAGACTTTGTTGTACCAAGAAGTGAAGCTATGTCTTTGGAAAGATTCCACTTTTTGTTTTGTGAAGCTGGGATGCTTAGACCAGCAGAGATGGCACATTTGAGTATCCGATCGTTTCGCAAGATGCGCATAATCTTTGGTGATATCACCAACATCAGGATGAATGAAATGATTAGTGTCCCCAAACTTACTGCCAGTGATATATCGCATAAACCTACCATTATGCTCGGCATTAAAGCACAATTGAAGACCATAAGCAAATTGATGCTCTTCAACAGGAATATGTCTAATTTTGTCATCATTTTTAAATTTTTCCACAATAGAATTAAAACGATTTGGATCCCAAAACTCATCAACATCAAGTATGAAAATTAAATCACCATGTTCAACGTCCGACTTCTTGAGCATGAAATTTTTGTTAAGACCTTCATATGCCTCTCTGTTTCTCGGTACAGGTTCGGCCACAAAAGTATCGTAGTACTTAATCTTACCTTGGGAGTCATAAGTTTCAATGAAACACTCAATGGTGGTTCTTGTGCTATCCTGTGACCTTCTTGTTTGATTGCCGAAAGGGGTAAGGCAACCTTCGGTGATTATAATTTGATCGCAAACTTCATGAGCCCATGCAAGACTCTGATGCATAAACATGGATTCGTTGTAAGCTTGACATAATGCTATTACTTTCATTCAAAACTTCTTTCCCCCGTGCATAGGTGATCTGGTTTTATTGTATTTATCCTTGGCAATACAAGCTCGACTCGTTCTCCAACCCTTCGCTGCACTATCTATCATAATACGGAGAACCGCATCTGCCAACTCTTCTTCTAAATGAGTAAATTCGGGACATTTTTCTGACTGTGGATTATTACATCTGTAAGCCTCATGAGCTTCTATGATCTCGCTAATTTGCAAAATCATAAGTCTGCTAATATCTTCGTTTTCTGGATCAAATCCACGCTTCTTTGTACTCTCTACAAGATCAGCTCCAAGAGAATCAAAAAGATATGCAAAAAGTTTCCAACGATCTTCATAACTATGCTTTGATGCTTCTATAATCATGTCGGCTACATCTTGTCTATTCATTTTCCACCATACCCTTCCTCATCCTCGCTACTATGAGGACTATGCCCATTATCAAAAATTACACCTGTCTTGCCCGCAAAAACAGCTCGATTATGATCCTTCAGTTCTTCTACAGTATAACGATTTTCAAACCACAAAATTGCCTGCACAAATCCAAGCCAACGACAAAACTTTTCAACATCACTACAGATCATAAGTCTCATACGAGGAAGCATAGTAAATGCATGAGCTAACGAATCATATTCATTTGTTGGATTACCATTAAGCATTTCACAAGCATTATCTTTTGTTAGTCCTACTTCTTCAGAACAGTCCAAAATTCTTTTTTCATAAACTTCCAAAAGTTTTAATGCTGCTGATTTATCCATGATATGCCTCAGACTCTTTTTGTTGAGCCCTTAATTGATTAGCAGATTCATGTGCTCCTTGAAGATAATCAAGTAAATTATTCTCTTCATAAACATATTCTAATCGATTAGCTAAAAAATCTAAAAGATCTGCAATTCTGTCAAGATCTCGTTTCACCGCAACCTCCTTGTTTGAAATTTTTTTTGAACCATCAAAAGTTTTGTGAAACTACTTTACCCTTTAGGTAATACTTTTTCTCAATTGTCTTTAATTCCTTACGAAGAGCTGAAAGTCCTTTAGGCAACTTACTGATAATCGACCGATTGTACGGATTATAGCTTGTGAGCGCATATGCATGAACTTCGTCATTAAGCACTTTTTTGTCGTAATCTTTAGAAAGAGCATTACGGAATTTTTTGACATCTCTATTAGTTTCGTACTTTTTCAGTACCGTAAGTATATCACACCTGTAGTCATCAAGCAAGTAAAAAAGTCCGTGCCTAAATTCGTGGTCAAAATAGCCCTTGTGGTCGGGTAAACTCTTACATGTTGCTATAACGTAATATGGCTCATCGTCCGCATCTATCATATCCCACAATTCATCAAGGACTTCTGACTCTTTATTGCTAAGATCGGGTCCATATGTACACATAAATGCGTCAAATGCATTTCCTGGAATGTTATGAGCACCTACTTCCAAATGATAATCAAATGGTCCCTTATACTTTTCTGAATACCATTGAATATATTCATCAAGTTCAAAATCTTTTCCTTTAAATTTGGGAGATTCGCAATATTCTTGAATACGTAAAAATGATAGGGCCATATCTATTTGTTTATCAAATAGCACATGCCAAAGCTTAAGCGGCTTAATTTTCTTGATTTTAAATTTCATGCTTTATTTCTTTGAAATTTCCACAATTACATTGGCACAGCCATCTTGCACGACCAATTTTAGAATTTTCAACTCGTCTTACAACGACGAGAATACCAAATTTTTGTCCAATTAAATTTATGCATTTCATATACTTATTTCTGGAATCAATGGCTGCAATTTGCTTAACAATATATTTATATCTACATCTTCATATTTGATAACATTTTTGTTACAGTCTTGAGTCGATAGTACTATTGCTGCAGCTGAAAAACCAGTAGATCGTTGCATTGCAGTAAAATATTCGTCATGATAGACTTGGTTATCAATAACGAAAGAAGCGCCTTCGTCATTATAAGCCTTAATTCTTATCATTACTTTATCTTCTGAAATGCGACCAATCTTTTCTTCAAGTAGTGCAGCAATTTCCTTGTTTGTCATGCCGATCGTATATTTTAAAAATCTAATGATCTTTGCGTGACCTTCATATCGCAATGTTTGGTATGCACACCCCTTTAAGCCCTTTTCAATAGCAAAATCCAATGTTGTGTGTGCTCCTCCACTTGTATTGAAGGCTTCATATGCATATTTGTATTTATCTCCTCCATATGGCAATTCCAAGTGAATGTTACCCATTGGCTTCACTTCTTTTATTTCACCATCAATAACGATTTCACATTTGTTAAAATACTCGTTAACAAGACCTTCTGTAGAAAATACGATGCCATAATTAAGCTCATTAATACTTGGATCAACTGGAAGTCCACCGCACATCATTATAAGAGATGTGCACTTAGGCATACGACCAATAGCATACTGGCCCATTATATTCACTATGCCGGGAGCAAGACCAATATCGGTCATAGTAGAACCTTTTTTAGCCCTCTGTGAATAATCAGCAATAGCTGCAGAACTTTCAATATTGCCACCAAGATCGTAATAGCGCCAACCCTTATCTATACATTGTTTAGCAATACCGAAGTTCATAGAATAGGGTAATGTAGAGATTACTGTAAACTCTTTTTCTTTATGAAATAGATCAAGAACAGGTTGTTTCTCTTCAACTTTTAAAACAATGACGCCTTGAGTCTTGTCAAGTTCAAGCTGTTTCTTAAATTGCCATTTGACTCTGTCACATCTGGCCTTATCCTTCTCGGCAATATAGACTTCACCATGCTTTGTGTGTTTAGCAAGAGCATAAGCAACAGCCGGCCCCTGTAGTCCTCCACCTAAAACTAAATATTTCATGATTCCCTCGTTAATAGTTCGCTTTCCGGAATGTCGGCACAAAACTCTTCCACGAATCCCACCCTTTCATCATTTGGATGAGTTTGGAGCATTGAAAGATTTTGATGCCAACTACGAACGGTTACCCAAGTATTTACAAAAGGCAATACTCGTTCTTTTAGATCATCTGTACGTTCTGGTTTAAAAAATCTTTGTTCTGTATAAAGCATTAAAATCCATCCTGTGGGAAAAGATCATTGCCATCCAAAAGCTTAATTTGCCTTAAAGTCCACTTATTCTTACGACCATAAACCCAGTCAATTCGATTGCCAAGCTGCTGTCTATTGTTTCGTTTACTCTCTGGAATTTGCCTCTCTGCGTTATCACGCTTCTTGCAGATGCATTGAATTTCTTTATCTTCGTTCAATAATACGTATACAAACTGACTTCTAAATCCTGCCATTTTTTCCTCCTAAATTCCTTCTACACGACCTTTTTCAATATGATTTTGAAAGTTTTTTACAAAAAGACCTTTACATATTGTTTTCTCTGAACACATATCACATCGTTTTTTATCATACCAATATTGCTCTTTGCAACAAATTGTGCACATCAAGAGGCCAGTTGGATCCTGATGTAATCCTAATTGTCCAATAGGCAATATATATGTACTGTTACATTTCTGACAATTGCCTCTAACAAGCTTATCCATCCACATTCACACCTTTCATTGCTGTAATTTCATAACTTTTCTTTTCTTTAGGTCTATAGCCTTTCTTCATAGCATCTTTATAATTACTCCATTTCTGTGGAGTATCACTCTTTAATGAGTCCGTTGCTTTACGACCTTTTCTTCTGATAGTAGTTACGTCTTCTACAATTAGTTGATTTCTGTTATCTTCTTCAAATTGAGCATCTGTCTCTTCACGTGCCTTAACAAGATCCCTATCACCCTTATTAAAGTCCTTACTGGGCCAACCGTCACCTTTCAGGATGAAGTTACCTCCTAAAACATGATACATGGCTTCAGTACATTTAGGACAATCAACCTTTTTAGGTGGACCTTCTGACATAGGTGCAAAAAAATCTTCTGTAATGTCACAATCTTGACATGCAAATTCGTACCTCGGCATTATTCTTTTCTCCATGGAATGAAATCATAAATATCTATATTAAATTTTCTTGGTGGTCTGGGATATTTTTTAAACTCTGGAATTGGAATACTATCGTCTTCTATAAAATCCAAATTGCTAAGTTTTAAAAATGATCTGAGGCTTTTAACTGATATACACCAATTTACATATGGTATAACTGTTTTGTTTCTCGCTCTCACCATAGATGGAATTCCTGCTAAATAAAAAGTATTATCAACTTCTACACTTGTAAGACCTCCTGAAGATCCAAACCAAATAGGAGCAGTTGTTTTGATATAATTTGACATGAAGCCTGTAGCATGAGTAGTCTTTTTGTTTAAACCATTAATAATACCAGGAACAAAAATAATATGAGCACCTTCTGGAAATCCTATATTAAAAACTGCCTGAAAAAGTTCAAGCTCTTTATTTTTTGGCAATAAAGGAATAGAGCTAAGTTTTGTACTTTTATCTACAAGTTCAAGTAATGCAAGATCAAATTCTGTGCTATGCTTAATAATCCTGGCCTTACTTGTGCATATTACAACACCATTACCGTTTTTTGTATAAAGGTAGTTTTTAATTACTACTAAGTCTCTTGTTTCTTCATTTTTTTCATTTAGTCCAATATTACTTTTAATCACATGAAAATTAGTTATTATAAAATTTCTGTAACCATCTTTTTCATTGCGAACACAAATAACAATTCCAGAACCAGATCCACTGTCACTTGAAATTTTTACAACAGGCTGTAATAAATGATCTATTTTGTATTGAACTTCGTCTGCATTAACAGTACCGAAAAGTAAAATGATAAATAGTATGATTTTCATTATGCTCCCAAACTTTTAATAACAGCTTCCATACGAGCTTTGTATGTATGCAAATGTCTAATTTTTAGAACTTCAACTTCCAGTTCTTTTCTTTTTTTCTTATCAAGTGCATAGTTAAGTACATGCTCTAAATTATTCTTGTCATAAAACAAAATGTTCTTTTTGTCTTTGAACAATTCATTAGTTCCGGACTCTATGCGATTAGTGATGCAGACTTTTCCTGAACCTATAGATTCGAATATGCGCTGTTGCAAGCCATAGGCATTAAGATTCTCAACAGAATTTGGATTTCCTTCATAAGTCTCACAATATAGACCAAGATTTAATACTGCATCATGCATATTGTAGGCTTGATTAACCTTTGTTGCATCAAAAAGCACAGTTGTATTTAGTCTATAACGACCTTTTAATATTCTGTTTAAAAAATGAACTCTGTTTATCCACTTGCCACCAACGGAACCTATAAATACAAAGTGACCAGGAAAACGTTGTGAAGGTGGCATTTCTTTGCCGTTTGCATCTCTTATTGGAAAATACCATTTAGGATTAAATGCTTGAGGTAGGAAGCTGGCTTCTATACCAATCTCTTTGTATAGAGGAATTTCGCTTTCATCAAATGTGTAAAAAACTTGAAATTCATTTTTGTTGTCGCTAATTCTTCCTTTGTAATTATCAAGTCTTATTGGCTCAGAATTCCAAAGAATGCGCAACGTATGTTTGGTTAACAGCCAAAGAACTGAAAGTCGTTGCTCTGGTTTAAGGCCGGCACCGAGACAAAGAGTAACATCAATATCTTCGATATCATCACAAATAGAATTATCAACACTATCATAACCATCTGTTATAGTGTCTACTTTCCCCTCTCCTATGCGATAGCGCTTTGCTCTGTAGTCCCACACAGAAACGTCGTGACCAAGCTCACAGAGGGCATCGTAGACGCCTGGTTCGGCACCGTGAGCACCATTGGCCCAGTACGGACCCACCAGCAATATTTTCATTCAGACCTCCAAATTAATGGATGTTCGAAAAAATCAAATTTAATTTTTATTTCTGGAATCTTATCTGGCGTTGAAGCATAATCCTCAATTTTTGTACCTTCAGGCGCATTGTAAAAGTGAATATCTTCAAAAACGTCATTATTTTTATTTGGTTTACCGTCCAGCGACCAAAACATCATTGTAAAACTTTCATCTCCCGGAGGAGTATTTAATACTTTACTACTATTATCATCACCAAGACCCAAAATAATATCATCAATTGTTTTTTTTACAAACTTTTTGATCATTTTGTGTTTAAGTTCGTCAGGAGACACAAGTATGCCTTCAACAGTCGCTACTGTATTTGGTTTTTTTTTACATTCTGGCGGCAGCTTGAAATATGTGCAAGACTCATTAAGACACTCGATGTCTTTAGTAGATCCACCTATCCAGTGACACGCTTCTTCGTGACATCCTGGACAGTCCATCAATTTTGTATCTCCCGGAGCCCCAGTTTGAAATAGCCATTTATTCATTTGATACAATCCTTCCATCTGGATAAACAAAATATGAATCTGGCCAACTATGTTCTTCATCTATTGTTGGAAGGTGTTGATCAAGAGTGCACGGACATACCGTAATAGGAAGTCCTATGATTTTAGATATTCCATCTGCCTTGTTTTTATCTGTAAAAACTCCTTCTACCTCTGAACAATCTTCGTGTCCGTTTCCATACCAACTAAATACTACCCATATTTTCATACTGCTAACCTACTTTGTAATAACTCCTGTATAGCCTTAATAATTCTTGAAACCTTAGAAACACTGAAACCAGTTATTCCTGCAATTTCCTTCATAGTCCTACGTTCCTGAAAATACATTTCACCGATACGGCAATGATCAAAATTCTCCAGTGTATCACGCAGATCTATGAACTCATAAACGTTACTGCGCCTATCTGGCAAATCTTCATTGATCGGTACACCCCTCATATGCCATGGATTCTTAACAGACTTTATGCTGCCAGAAGGAATATTCATTGCATACTTGTCTCTAATTGCAATATCATATAAGGCATTTTTAACACAAGTATAAAGATAGGTAGAATAAGATGCTTCTCTATTTGGATCCCACATCTCAGCATTATCTACCTGAACTATTTTGAGCATAGCTTCTTGAACTAAGTCATCTATTTCTGAAACTGAATTACTATATTCCCGAGCTAAACCATAAATTTTTGGAGTTAGCTTCTTTATTTGATATTCGATTCTTTCATTACGAGTTTTTCCATCGTGCACCGCAACTTTTGTCATTATCGTCTCCCAACAAAATATTTATATCCCAATAGCTTACACCACATTCACTAAATATAGTTCGTGTCCACTTAGCTACTCTTTCTTCTAAGTAAATTACTTTTCTTATTCCAGCCTGAATAATTAAAGAAGCACAATGGTCACAAGGAGCAAGAGTTGTATACATTGTCCAACAGTCTACAGAACAAGTCTTTTTAGAAATGGCATTTTCTTCTGCGTGCAACACAAGCTCATATTTAGTTGGTCTCTGCCACCTTTCATCGTTTTCTTTTACTCCTCTGGCAAATCCATTATAACCAGTAAACACCTGATCATTTTCTTGACTTACAAGAATAGCTCCAACTTTAGTATTTGGATCCTTTGACTTATTTGCCATTTCCAAAGCCATATTCATCCAGGTCACATGCCAATTTTGGCCCTTATCCATTTCTCACCTCTGGTAATATAATTTCACCACCATTAATCATTTCCATTACTTTTCGTGCAGCAAATGTTGTTGGCAGACTCTGATGATCTGTAGCAAGCTTACTTATACGAATAGGAAAACAAGTAGGCTGATCTTTAAAGATAAGATTAACAGGTTTGTTGTTTGGAATAGTAATGAAGTAAACGGGATAAAACTTTCTTCTATTTAAACTATAAAATCCTCTATTGCTTGCATGTAACTTAATCTCTTCTTGCTGCGCACCCTTAATTTCCTTCCACATAGAAAGGAAGCATTTCTTAATTCCACTTTCAACTATTTTATTAAACTGTTCTGGAGAACTTCCTATTCTCCAACCATTTGGTCTTCTAATATTATAACGCCATCCTACGTCAACGTTCTTAATACTATTTTCACGTACTAAAATATCATGACCGTCTGTTACTACAACATAAGGCATTACGTAACATTCGTCTTTATCTTTGTTGACAAAATAAAACGAGTTCTGTGCCTCCTGAAAAGCCTGGATCGGCACGAACTCGCCTTCTAACGTATTACAAGCCATATATTTCATCGAAGCCCCCTAACCCACGTTCCAAGTGGTTTACATGATTCTGGTTTCCATGGTTTACAAGGTTTACAACAGCGACACCAATTTGGTTGCAGGAGTCTCTTTGACAACAGAAGCCAATCCTCCTACACTCTCTACGACCTCTACAGGTAGTTTTGTCGAATATTTCCCCTTATCAATTCGCAAAAGTAAACAGTTCTCAATCATCTTATTAAGAGCTTTAGCTACAGATTGTCGGGAAACACTGATGCCAGACTTACTTACAGAGGTTAAAATCTGTGCCGTAGTTACAGACTCCAGTGACTTAACCTTGTCATAAATAACTTGCTGCAAAGGATTTAGCCAAAGAATGCCGATTGGATTAAAAAGGATACAATCATCAATCATTTGAGTAGCAAAATCTAAAGCAACCTTATCAGTAGTTAGGTCATTAACACCAAAGAATCTTTTTGTAAAAAGCATGATGTCAATGGCAGCTTGACTATTTCTAAACTGATCACGCTGAGAGCCAATAATTTCTCTCGACTTATTTTTCCAAATAATCTTAAGTTGACTTTTTTCTTTTGCATTCAAATCATAAAGTTTATTACGAGTCAACCCAGAGATAATCATATCCCAGTTAGGTACCGGAGACTCCTCGTCGTCCAGGACCATATCAAGCGTCTCCAGAGGCGTTCTGTGCTCCGTCTTGGCCTGTACGACCATGAAGCGGTCCAGAGTAGCTAACAGGTGCTCCAGGCGATTGTCAGGAGGCAACTTGACAGCGTTAGTAGCTCCGATCAATAAACCTTGAAAAGGAATGGTATCAATAGAGCCATGACGAGGACGACAAAGCTCACCATTAGCAATTTGCTTTAGAACATGAACGTGCATCTCAGTATCAAGTGAAAGCTCGTCAGCAAAGATGATGCTGTTATTGTACATTTCCAGAACTTCGTACATTCCAACACCAGAGGAACCTCCAGTAGAAGGAAGCCAGGTTCCCACTACATTTCCCTCTTCGTTAGTAGAACCCAGATTCAGTCCCTCGAACAATCGAGACATAACCCGAGTTTTACCAACACCGGCTTTACCCACAAACAGAATGCCTCGATTTCCGTTAGGGAATCCCTTGCCAATTCTGTTTTTGTGGCCAGCCTTATGCTCCATTCGAGCCCTAATAGCAAGAAGCATTGCTGCCACCATAGACGTTTGGACGTGTACCTTATTAAGCTCAGCGAGTAACTTTTTAGTACTCATATTACATTCCTTTCAAAGGACAAGTTATTTTTGCATCTTGACTTTACTTTATATCAAAATCCCACCAAAAACGAGTACCATCCATATAATGAATTGGACGTCCCATATATGAATTACTCGGAATTTTACATTCAAATTTATCTTCCAATGCCTCTCTTACTTCTTGTTCTGTAAATTCAATAGCATGTTTTTCTAATTGTTCTTTACTTGTCCACATTTGATTCCCATCCAAAAACCAACTTATCCACATCTGGAGGAAATGAACTTAAAGCTGCCATATATGCTTTTTCTGAAATATAAACATTATAAAATGTAGATAGTGCAGCAGCAACTTCTTGTTGAGTAAAACGCACCGAATTTTTTACAACCTGTTTTTTTTCCATTATCGCCTCCAATGTCTCCTGTAAGCATCTTCAAAATTGTTATTCACATCAGCCATAGGAATCTGATAAAAGTATTCTCTACAAGCCATATATTTATTATGAACCTCTGCCAATGGCGAAGCCATTACGAACTTATCCCAGGTGCAGAAGTATTTAGAGCCATTAGACGAAAAGAGCATAAAAAGTGTTGGTAGATCAAGTGTACAGAATTTCCCTTTCCGTTCAGGCAACTGAAGTGTACCATATTCAAACGGTTTGTCAAGCGCCTTCTTAATTTCGCACTCCACATTGAAGGTTGGCACGCTATTTTTGCTGACAATAAGATCGACACCCATTTTCTTAGGATTATCGGTTACTTCAAAGTCATCGCTAATAGCAGCTTTTGCATATTTGCGTGCTACCTGATCGTATTTTGCATATAAACCTTTATCAAAAAACTTTCTTCTCCCTATCATCCAACCCTCCCAGTTCCATGTTATTATCAATAGGTACGAAATAAAGCCAGGCGCAGTCTAAGCATTCCCATAGCTTTGTATCCTCGTTATATACTTCTTCTGAATAACCACATTCAGGACAAGCCATTAGTCAACACTATTCCCATCTTCATCTTCTATTTCCCAAAGCATAGGACAATTACAAGGCTCAATGTCGTCAGTTTCCCATCCTCTCTTTGCTTTTGCTGCCTCTTCTCTTGCCTCTTCAGGACTATCAGCATTAATTTCAATAGATTGAAAAGCGGTAGATTCTCTCATAACAATGTAATATGGCATTAGATCTTCTCCATAAAAATTTTGCAGTCACCATAACGATTTTTCAGAACTTCAATTTCTGTTTCACTAACTTTAACAATCACATCATGTGTCCACATAAACCTGTCACTACCTTTAATGTGACCATTAATCATATCATCATTATTAAGAATAAGTACGTTTACACTTTTCATAGCCTCAATTCCTTTCGTTTATCTTTTAACCAATTAGTAAAACGTTTATAGACTCCAATATCATCTGTCTTATCAATAGCCAAGTCTTCGTAAGGACCACCGAGGCGTCTGTATAACTCCAGCTTGACACCTTCCAGGACTCCCAGAGCAGTATTGATCTTGGTGTATCTGGGATCACTTTCAAGTTCAAGGACATTCAACAGCATTTCAGTTATACAATAATTAAGATGACCATCATAATCCCTAACATCGTATATATCAACATTAGGTGTTATATAAATTTGTGTTATTAATTTTTGTATTTCAGGATCAAGCTGAATTCTTTCTTTTACTGGAATATACGGCATAAAAACCTCCTATAAAAGAAGGGAGACCTTTCGGCCTCCCTTCACAGTCACCACCACCACATTATTTAGTCATCACATACACCAAGAGTATCACCATGAAGCGTTACATGAGCTTCAAGCGCATGCCAAGGAACAAGCAATTGATTGCCATTATGGCACACAAAGTATCGTGTCTTTGGATCTTCAGGATCTTCTGGAGGATCGTTAGGTGGACACGGAATTGAAACAAGACAACGGTCCAGCTCTTCCTCTGTCTCTGGATCAAGAAGAACATATCCATGATCTCCACAGTCCAGATCTTCGACAATATGTCTCAAGTTCTCTTCTACAAGATACTCATAATCAGACCCAAGCTTGCGAAGAATGACAGGGCCGTAGTTGCGCAAGTTGACAATGAGCACGATAGCTCCGTCATAGTTTACACGACACTTAAGCTTAGGATTAGTGCCCACAGGAGGATCAACCGGAGGATCTACAGGTGGATCTACTGGAGGTTCTCCATCAAGAGGAAACACCGTAAAGTCACAACACTCCGTAGTGCCACTAAAATCCTTAAAGGGAGGTTGAGTAAAATGTTGACGCTTGTGTGTCGCCCAATAGTTATCCAGCTCAACTTGACCGGATGGACTAACGAACAACTCAAGACAAAGACTAAAGTCTCCAGATTCGAAAACTCCAAGGTTAACTGGACCATCAGCAACTACAACCTCAAGAGCTACCAATGAATCATTTAGAAGCAGGAAGCCATAATGACCTGTGGGCAAATCTACAGTTGCAACGACTGTGTTGTCATCCAAAACTTCAACATTTGTCAAATATCGTTTTGCAGGATCACCACCACGACCTGTGCTGTGTTTGTGACAACCAAATGCCGCAATGAGTGCAAAAAGACAAAGAACGCCAAAAAGCTTATGCATCACTACCTCCGATATTCTTATAAGCAACAATATCATCTTCATGAATAACATGAAGAACTTCATCATTTACATTTACTTCAACACCAGCATAATCTCCAACAAGAACAAGAGTACCTTCGAGAATCTCTCTCGCACTTACATTAATTCCTGTTGAAATAACTTTTGCCCAACCACTATGTCTTGCCTTAGGCAACACTATGCCTCCAGGAGTAGTTTTTGATCCTTCTTCTTTTCTAACAATTATATTTTTACCAAAAGCAGTCATCGTTTCACTCATTTATAATCTCCCAACATTTGTCACAGACACCGTCTTTATCTACCTCAGACCATTCATTACAATGCATACAACGATCTACAATAGGCTCCTCCTCTTCTTGACGCTTATCGCCATGAATCCTGGTTCCAGTATTGATTTCTTCCTTAGACGGCATTCGTCTTTTTGGTATACGACCTTCAGCACGGTCTCTATGTTTTCTAATTCCCATCATTTCCAAACTTAATCATGTATAGAATAAATGCTGTATCTGCATTATATCCTGGATTGGGTCCTCTTGTGCCAAAAACATTTGAGCCATTGGACTCATGCCAATAACGATATTCAACAAGTATACTACTTTGTTCATTTATTTTAAACTCAGTACCAATAATAGGACCAAGAGTAAAGCCCCAATCTGTTGACTGTTCTTCCCATTTTCCAGTCATATAGGATACACCAATATACGCTCCTATATAGGGCCTCGGGTACGTTTCATTATAGTACACTCTGGCCACTGTGTCAACACCTAAGGCAGTTTTTTTCTCGTCGGGGAACACAACAGTTGGTCCAACCATTAGTTGCAGTTCAAAACTATTCGACAAAGGAATGAAGGTTCCTATTCGAGCTTCTAACTGCATCAGTTCTATTCGTTCAGTGTTGCCCTGAATTTCTTCAGAAAAAGGAGTAGTAGCGCCACCTCCAGAACCAAACTCTGCAACCATATTTGAACAACCAAAAATAGTGCTAAGGAATAGAAGTGAGAAGGCGTTGATTACCTTTTTTATCTTCAACAATTATCTTATTCCCTTCTTTCATTTGTCCAATAAACCATTCACGAAGTCCAAACGATCTCCTTAAAATAGCTTGTGTAGTTCTATCTTCTGATGCTGCTCTTGCATCTAAAAGTTTGCAATCATGTTCACAAAATAATACTTCATACCTCATGCTCACGTTATTTTTCCTTGTCCTTTTCGAAAATTTCGTATGAACGACCAACAAGATCTATTAGCCATGTCTCAAGAGTCTCAAACTTATTAGCACCGTTTTCTTTGAGCGGCATCTTGAACACCTTAAGTTGTCCACGCATTAATTCCTTATCAGAATCTATCAGTCTTCCAACAATGGGAGATACATAAATAGTTCTTTCAGACTCTATATAGAATCCATACTTAACACCGAGTAGACTTGAACTTATCTGAACCTTATTCATGGTTTTCTCTCATGGCTCTTAGTGCTTCTTGTCCTTTTTCTCTGGCTTCCGGTGGAGGCCCAGCATGATCTTTCTTTTTACGTAAATTTAAAGTCTTTACTGCTCTTGGCAATCTATCTATTTTGAATATAGCAATTGCTTCAGCATCTCCGTCAGTCAAGATGTCGGGAGAATTAACGGTCACAGCATTATTTTTTCTGCTTACGGTGCCACTAATAATATTGGCCTTAATAAGCTTTTTCAAAATAGAATTTTTTGTAACAGTTGCTCTTGGACCTTCGGCAGTTATCATAATAGCACAAACTCCGGGTCCATGAGCGTAAACTTCATATATACCAATCTTATTTTTATTTGCAGGCTCCAAGTAAGGAGTTCCATCTTCCATATTCTGCTTTGGCAGCCATTTCTTTTCTATACAATAATCGTAAAACTCGTGTTCATATTTTGTCCAATTTGCTTTAGTCCACTTCATTTTCTTTTACAGCAAAATGCCATTCTCCATTTTTAACCCATGCCTCCACAACTCTCTCGCTCGATAGTCCCCCTGGACAACCAAAAAACGTTATCATTTGTGTCAAAGGAATGTCTACTAACATTGAATCTGTTCCATCAAAATGAACAGTTACTTTTTTTTCATCTTTCATCATCATAGCGGTCATCTTCACAAGGCTGATTCTCTTCATTAAATTCAAAAATTTGTGTAATTACTTCGTCCATATTCTTTTTCATATATTCATCAAATGACTGTTGTGCTGATTCAATTAGAATCTCGTCATCAACTTCGTCACCATTTTCGTTATATATAGTTCCTCGCACAACCTTCCAAACCTCACATTCTGCAGGTTCTTCAGGATATCCAGGATCACCATTTGGCAAATACATAACCGCTGGACAACCAGGTGTTAAAGTATAATATAGATCAAAGTAACAAAGTAAATAAGTGCCAACTTCACTCTCAAGACACTCATGTTCCCACTCATGATAAATTCCATTTGTCGTTTTATACATTACTTTTCCTGTTATTGCAATTCTTTAAGTTTGTCATTCAATGCACATAAACCAGAATAGTGATTCATACGTTTCTTATATATATTATTTTGACATTCTAAAATTTTTATAACAAGTTTCTTAGGCAAATTATCTAATAAATATTCTATTCCAGATTGTAAAGCAAGATCTTCGTTGTGTTCACTATCAAGCCAGCCATCTTTAAAATTCACTTTATTATATGTTATTACATGACCTCTTTCATGAGCAATACAATATGCATAATGTAACAAATCTATTTTGCCAGTTCTATTAATTGGAATCAATACCATTCGTGGCATACACTTAAAACCATTATTAGGTTCAAAGACTGATCCATATCTAACATTTGCATAGTGTACTTGTCCATTACTATATGGATGTAAATCTCCATGAATAAGTGGAGCATTTTCATTTACTTGGCAAAAAACTACATAAACTTTATAATTTTGCACTAAATCAAAAATTGTCTCAGTTATAAATGAATTTAGTTTTGTAGTTTCATTTAAATTAATGTTGCCCATAATCTTGTTCTCAGTTCGTATATTTAGTAGGGATAAAAATGTTTCACTTTAAGGAGGTTAACATGAATTATTTTAAGGACAATAATTGGTTGTTTAATAAGTTTTGTGTAGAACTTTTATCTGACACCAAAATAGCAGAAATATGTAAAACTAAAAAAGAAACTATAAGATATTATAGGAAAAAATTTAATATTAGCAAACAAGACAAAATTAGAAAATGTCGCAAGTGTGGCAATACAAAACTAAGAAAAAATTCTGGACTCATATGTGATAAATGTCATTATACTGATCAACATAATAAATTTCTCAAAAAATCTATTGAAGAAAGAAGAAAAATTCAAAACAAAAATAACAAAATATATAGAAATAATCTTATAAACTCTTCTTTAGAAAGACAAATTATTGTATGGTGCAAAAGACATGCATGGAATAAAAAGTTAGATTTTAATATCTTGTATCAACTATCACAGAAAGCTGTTAAAAATTTTTCTTATATCAATTTTTCTCCAATCTCTAATCAAAATGGAGAAGCTGTAAAAGGAATTAAGTATGATAAAAGTAATCAAGCATCTGTTGATAAAATAGACCATCGACTTGGATATATTAAAAACAATGTACAAGTAATTCCTTACTGGTTAAATGCTGCTAAACAACAAATGAATATGCAAGAATTAATTAATAAAATGAAGCACTGTATAAAACTTTATGTGTAAAGCCATTTGCCACAAAGCACACAAATATAAACGGAGGATTTGTCCTTCTGTGAATAATATTGATAAGCATAATCGTGTTTACACTTAATTTTCTTGCGCTTCTTGCGCCTCGGCTTGTCCTGTTCCTGTTTTTCTTCTGACATTCCAAACTCCTAAATCAACTTTTTTCTTCTTGATTATTTTTTGCCTTTCTATATTTTTCGAAGATGGCAAAATTCTACGTCTGTCAGCGTTAGTAAGTCCCCCATAGTTATCAAATGACCTTGGCTCTGATTCCGGCTTAATTAGCACAGCTATCCAATCCGGCGACTCATTATATGCTGTAGTCTCATGCATACGAGAACATCCAAGAGTCCAACCATCATCCCTGATAAATATAAATTCAACTGAAACTTTAAATTCATCAAGAGCATTTTGAAATGGAACCTTAGAACCATCGGAATGAGTTATGACTCTATCTGGGCCAAACTTATCTAAGTCGGCCATTACTTTATCTATCACTTTTTGTTCTTGTGTATCAAAATCATTCATTTTACCACCATTTCCTATTAACTCCTAATCTCCAATCGCTGGTAAATTTTCCATTTTATTTTTCCTTTTTTCTTATATCGAATACGTATATTAACTGAAGGAGGTTTTACCTATGAAATGTAAGAAATGCAAGAGGTCGTTCGATCCAAATCACGGCAACCAGAAATTCTGTTCACAACTCTGTTCCGATACCTTTTATGATGATTATAGAGAAGATTGGAAAAAGAACCATCCTCAAATCGAACAGGATTACACAAAGGGTGGTTCTCGTGCTTATAACAATATTCAGCAGCGTTGTGAAAACCCAAACCATCCGAGTTACAGTAACTATGGTGGTCGTGGTATTCAGCTAAGACTGAGCAAAGAGGAGTTCTTAGCAATCTATTTTGGCTCTGACACTTGTGGTTTATGTGGCCAGACTGTGAACGATGAGAATCGCAATGCGAAAGACGGTCGCACATTAGATCGAATCGATCAGGCCAAGAGCTATGAGCCCGATAACCTTCGGATCTTGTGTCGTTCATGTAATGCGTCTTTGGCTTACAAAAGGAGAAAAAATCGTTTATAATTTTGAATGTGCTAAAAGACATTTGGGATTAGACTTTGTTAAAGATTATTTGTAATTCCCATCCAAATCATAAAAAGAAAATTCCCAACACACCTGAGAACAATATCCAAAACTATCCTCTCCAATATATACACAATTTGGAAGACAAACGCCACAAGTAGGGCAATAATCATTTTCTATCATTTCATCTCCAACAAAATCTCATCGATAGGCAGAGACTCTGGCACCATTACCTTTGATGCAATCATTCCGGTGGCACCTGATTCGATCTTTTGTAACTCAAGAACTTCCTGAATTTCACATTCATTATTTTTACCGTAAGTACAATGTTGTGCGTAATTTATTAGTTCCCCTTCATTTTGCATTTTACGGAAAAGCGCAATAGCCTCAAGCATAGAAAATGGTCTATGTTCTACGCATAATTCAATAGGAAAGCTTTTTTTGCTTTCATTATTGTTTTTTGTGTTTATAACTTTGCACAAAATATGGAATTTAAACTGCTTGATCCTCTTGAAGTCAATCATTCTTCTATAACCAAATGAATCCTAAGCTTTTTAACTTGTGGATTTTTTTCAATAAATTTTGGACAATTTTTTCCGTACACATCTCCTACGGATGCACCGTTAAGTATTACTACTTCATCACCAAATACAACCATTAATATTTCATCTCTGTACTTAAAGACATCTCCCATTTCAAGATCAGAGAATTGAACCATATTATCCACTTTTTTGTAAATAACGTTCATGATCGAGTCCTTACCTTTCCACCTACTGATTTCCAGTAAGCTCCTACTGCACGTCCAAGAGCACGATTGCGAGCATCAGACTTAATGAAGTTCTTTTCGGAACTGGAACAGAACGAATATCCTATTGATACTGTTGCGTGACTATCATTGTCAACTTCAATGAAACAAATAGTAGCTGCTTTAACAACAGGAAAATAAGATGAAGGTCTGGGGTCGTGGTCTATTCTACCAAACTTTTTGATTTGACCACACCTTATAGCTTCAGCAATAGCCTTATCAATAATCTTATTTGTATCTTTTGTTTCATCACGTTGTACATGCTTAAACCACACACGGAATGTATGACCATTCAAATCAATTTTTTGAGCCATTTTATTTTCCTTTACTGAGTAACCGTAATAGAACCAATAATATCTCCAGGCGTTAGAGTTTGCTTCTCTAACTCACCCTTGGCGGCAGTTGGAGCCATGGTAGCATCACTATTAGGCACATGTCCAAGACCAAGCATATGACCTACTTCGTGCGTTCCCACTCCTTGAATATCAAATTGAGAACCACACGACGTACTTCCAGGTTCTATGACTGTATTAACTTTCCACTTATGCCTTAAGTTGTAAAATATGTCTGCTTCTAAAATCGCAAATCCGTCATCCCATATAAATGTAGCAGCTAAGAAATCAGACCCGCCCACAAAACGTCTCCAACCGACAACGTTAACAAAATCACGTTGTGGAGGAGCTACACCATCTACGTTATAGGCAAAATCAAAGATGTCTCCTGCCGCAGATTTCCAAGCATTGAAGCCACGATCAATAGCATCAAATGCAAATGCTGGCTCAAACACAGGATGATATTCTACCATAAAGTTGTCAGGTAACACAACTCCAAGTTCTGCAAATAATTGATTTGTATTTAAATCAGAACAAGTTGCATCTTCCTTCGGCGGCTTTTTCCCACGATTTCTCTCATGGAAAACAAATACTGTCAGATTTTCTCCACCCTTTGTTGGTTGACGAAAAACAGGCTTAACCGTTACTTCATCAAAGATAGGTAGTGGGTTTAAGTCAGAAGGATCGTGACAGCTAAATAAAAGTACTGAGACGAACAGAAAAATATATATTTTGTTCATTACTTGCTCGTTGTTATAGAATTATGTAAACCACCTAAAATACTTGTAAGCCAATATCTTAGGTGGCTTATATTTCTGTTTAAGACTTACACGCTTCCGATCTCAAATCCAGCACACTTGAAGCTAAGAATCTTAGCGGGATCAACCTTACGGAATCCCTCATCAAAAGGATCATCACTATCCACATGAACATCACGAACAGTGATATGCTTGAGATTCTTAGTCTCATCAATCTTAGCAAAGATACGACCATTCAAAGTACGCACAGAGCCATTTGACTTACGAAAACGAACGGTGAAAAAACGACCCTCAGTACTATTAAAAATTCGAGCCCACGTAGCGAAAGGCGAAATAGTAAGCTTGGGATTCATGATTTTTTCCTATCTTTATCAATTAAACTTAAAGTATCATTGCCAGGATTAATGGTTGAAGATACAAAGTAACCACTACCATCTTTTGCGTAAAGACCAGAAACGCCATATTGAATCAGTATTTTTCTGTCGTAATTATCATCTCCTTTTGGCAAACCTATTTTTACATCGTCTTTTAATTCTCTGTCTTTTTTTACAATAGCATTACATGCCCAATATATCCAGAAAATCCTTTTCTTGTTGGAAACTGTGGATCTTCAAGTAAAGAAGCTGCAAGAATGGCATCAAAATGTTTACATTCGAAATTAGAACATTCTATTGAAGTATCAAGCAAAAATGCTGGATCACCACATTGTAGGCAGTTGCCATTAATCAGAAGATCTTTAATCATTATCGTCTCTTAGATTATCGGTTAGAAGCAGGAAGCCCGCACCTTCATCTTCGTTCTTATCGACACTGACACCAGGACGAAAAGGTCGTATTGAGTTTATTGGGATTTCCTGCAAATGTTCCGCTCTGTTCTTATTCTCAGTCTTTCGAATATTGCTGACAATAGAATATAAGAGGCAGAACAGAATTACGAAAAATAGTAGTCCGCTCATTATTCGTCTTCGTCTTCGTCGTCCCTATCAACAGTAACATATTTAAGACATGTGCGCAACAAGTGGTCATAGTCGCCAGAAGTAGCCTCATCATGAAACTTTGTAATTTCATTGGCGGGAACATTTCCACGTCGCATAGCTTTACGAACCCTACCAAGAATAGCAAAAGCGTTTCCGTCTTCACCAACCAAACTAACTTCAATGTTGGGATAAAGCACATCAGTGTTCACTATTATATTCCTTTCTAAGATCATTAAAAGCAGCATTTACATTATCAGTCAATTCTTTCAATTTACCTATTTCTTTTTCAAGCGTCAAATCAGAACTTTCCCAGTCATTAATAACAGCCCAAACATCTACGTATCGAGCGCCAACTACATTAATGTGATCTGTCCATTGTCGTCTTGTTCTAAACATTATGATTCCTTAGTATGTGGCTCATTTTCTAACTCATGCAATTTCTGAATTGGTGCTGGAATAATTAAGCTATGATCAATACGAGCAACTCTTGCTTTAATATTATTAACTTTTGAAGACTGTATTTCAATCCATTTTTCTAAAGAATTTCTTGCTGCACTTACTGCTTCTACTTCTGCATCTGGATCAATGTCAGGACTATCCAAAAATGGCATCATTCTATTTTCTAAATGAAAAACCAAGTCTCCCAAAGCATCAATTTCTTCTTCTAATTTTGTTTCCATTATTATCCTATATCTATGTAACCAAGTTCAGTCGTTTTTTCTATCCACAAAATATCCAGGATCAGACTTTAGTAGAGCACGAGCACAAGTTTTGCAAAACCAATACTTAAAAGAAATGCTTCCTAAATATCCAAGTTTCCATTCTCCTATGTTATTGCATTGATCACAATCATTAAGCATTGCTTCGCATCTTAGATTATTCATTTCTGTTTTCATAAATTTTACATGGACCGCATTCTCATGCCGTACTATATAGTACCATGAAGTGGTCGGTCTGTCAAGTAGATTTTAAGGAGCCTAAAATGAAAGAATTTATGTGTCCCGAATGTGGAACTCAAATAATTACCAATCATAGTCGTAAAAAGTTTTGTTGTCGTAAATGTCAAAAAAATTATAATGCAAGAAAAAACAATAGAATAAACAATAATTGTGGAGTATGTAACAAATCTCTATTAAATAAAAGATATGCCAAAAGATTTTGCTCCAACGAATGTAATTTGAAAGCAAGAAATCTTAGAAGAGAACAAAGAGCTTATCTTAAAAAGAAATATTTGATTGAAATGCTTGGATTTAAATGTCATAGATGTAATTATAACAAGTGTATCAGAGCTTTACAATTCCACCACAAAGATCCTTCTAAAAAGAAGTTTGTTATTGGAGAAAATCTTATTTACATGTCGTTAGCCAAGCTTAAAAAGGAGGCTTCTAAATGCGAAGTGTTGTGTTCAAACTGTCATTTTGAAGAACATGATAATTGGAAGAAATTTTATTAACCTATATCAATATAGCCTAATTCGGGAAGTCCAATAAAAGTTGTACCGTCAATTTCAAAGTTTAAGTTCATATGCCAGTGTCCAAATATCCAGACTGCCGGAGAATGTAATTCTAACATGGTCTGGAGCATTTGTCCAGTCCTTGTTTCGATTTTCCCATAGCCTATGCCGCCTCCTTCGCTTAGGATCTTGTCTCGTACAATATTTGGACAGTCATGCGTGACCATAAGATCGGGCTTCGCTTTACCATAATCTTCCAATGCTGCATCAAACTCTGCTTGGTTAAGCTCCTCATTAGGCCACATGTTGACATATGGAGTACGCCACCAATTGTCTACAGAGAAAGCTCCACGAACATAATAGAAGTCTACGGAGCCTAACGTTTCAAAGCCATAATCACCGAGCGAATAAGCACTTTTGAAGTACTGATCGTAGTTATCATGGTTGCCACCAAAAAACTTATGGCGTTCTTCGCTGATTCCTTGGTTGAACAAGAATTCGTATGAGAACCCAAGGTCTCCGATTTGAATAGAGTTAGGAACATTTTCAATGAGTCTCAAATACTTCTTTGTGTTCTTGCCACCATGAACATCACCTATGAAACGAATCATAGATTATACTCCGTATGATACTTTGTCACAGTTTCAATCAAAATCTTATTGATAATATTATAATTTGGCGTTGCAGGCAGAATGCAAATTTTTTCTGCATCCCTCAATTGAGCCATGGCATTTCCAATCATTTCTTTACAATCTGCCAGTGTAAATTGTCCTTCAATGATATCTACAAGAATATCTGCATCATCTCGTGGAAAATCAAGATGATGAGAAGTAAGTAGGTCATAACACTGCCACAAGATACGCATAACACATGCGGCGTCCTTAGTATTATACCCGAACTGCTCGATTAATTTTCGTCCTTTTACTCCACATTTTCTACCAGGCACATCGAGCTTCTTAATATGAGACTCAGCCATACCAATATGAGGCTTAACAATAGCTTTAGACAAAAAGTGTTGCTTGTAGCTTCTTAGCTCAATCCATACAGGATGAAGAGACATTACGTTGGTTTCAGCCCAAAAATATTCAATGATATTGGGATTACCTTTCATGGCAAGGCGCACAAACTTACGAATGTCATAGAAACAACAATCGTCACCGGGAAACTTAAAATCAGTTTCGTCTACTTCGTCACACATTGAACAGAAACGTGCAGAACCACTTTTCTTTCCTTGATCTGGATATGAACAATTGTGATAAACGTCACCTTCCCATTGGTCGAAACGATCAAGACCATAGAAATATTGGACAGGAGGGATAATTACGCCTCTATGATCTTCGTCAGAATTCTCATTAGCAGTACCGTACAAATGAGAGCCAGCGATGAAATGAAAGATAATGTGATCGGACCAGTTCATTATTACTTTAGCGCCTCTCTTTCTTCCGGTGTCAATTTAGCCAAAGCTTGTTTACGCAACTCAGCCTTTATTGCTATTTTTACTCTTTTTGCTACTGCCTTTGCTTCGTCCATTTGCTTCTTTTCTTCTTTAATTCTATCTGCTTCCTGATGATCATCCCGCCAAGTTGCAAGCCGCCTTGCGGCTCTATCACGACCATTGTAAAGAATATTTTCATCCAATTCTCCGCATGCAGTACAAAGCAGTGCTGTTAAATCATGAACACGTTTAACATCTCCATAACAATCATTAGAAGCTCTACTTATCCATTCGGGCACATTTCTATTAAGATGTCCATAAACCCAAATGATTAGCTTAGCAACTTTAATTGATTCTTTCTCGTGCTTAGTCGGTTCCATATGTGAACTATTACAGGGCATAATTATCTCCTTATGCTTCTTCCCATC
>SDBS01001374.1_pt1 | contig 24691 bp, 18 predicted proteins | sample 2277091 | NCBI WGS metagenome assembly SDBS01 (sample SAMN10404972, study PRJNA504765) | marine sediment metagenome | isolation source: marine sediment core GS10_PC15, 163 cmbsf | place: Arctic Ocean: Southern Knipovich Ridge | collected 2010
CCCTATTTTTTCTTGTTCATTTCTAGTTGCAAGCATAACTGATAGTAATTTTTTAGCCATATTATTGGGAATTTATCACAAGTTCTGATACTTTTACTCCAAGTTCTACTGCATAATTTGTTCCACGATCCCAAGGGTAAACTTGCTGAATATTTGCTAAGTACAATCCTTCAATAGGTGTCTTAAGGGCCGGAATATTTTCTGAATAGTTCAGAGGGATTATGGGTTGAGCAAATTTAGCTTTAAATAAATAGGAATTATTAATATCGGATTTATTAAAGTTAGGATTAATTTTATTTAAAAAAGGCAAAAATTCACTTACTAAATCACTAGCTTTTAAAGCAAAGTAGTGGTGATCATGCGGTAAGTAATTCCCGATATAAATAATATTTTCATTGTTATAGTGCTTTTTGTTCATGAAATTTGTGTGTTCAACGATTGCTAAAAAAGGAAAGCCTAGGTCATTGACGTTCAGCCAATAAGTACCATCGTTCAGAAATGGTTTCTTGAGTGATAATACCAAGTTGATTGCTCCTATTCCTTTTAAATTAAGTAGCTTTTTTTTGTATCTCTCACCCAAACCTTTGGTAATACTAACAAACAATGGTGAGGGTAATGTGCAAATAACCCTGTCAAATAAATATTCTTGTTTATTTGTCCCAATGGCTAACTTGCCACTTTTTTTACTAATGCTTGCGACTTTGGTTTCATATATTATTTTTCCTTTGTTGCCTTTAATTTTTTTTTCAAGGTGCTCGGCAAAGTGGGAAAATCCACCGCTGGGGTAAGCTAGTGATGGTGTTCTTTTCTTAATACGTGCCCAGAACCATGAAGCTGGTATCTCATTTGCGTAATTTGAAAATTTCTTTTCGAATAAGGGTTTCCACAATATAGTCCAAGCTTTTTCACCGTTGTATTTTCTAAGAAATTTTTGGGCAGTTATATTCTCTAAAGATTTCCAGCTTGGTGTAAATTTTAAATAAGCTAGTACCAGCCCTGTTCTTATTCTGTTCACTAGACTTAACTTGCTAAAAGACAATAAGCTCATTGGAGAATCAAGTTGAAAAATTTGATTGTCTAAAAATGTAGATGTTTTAGGTCTTTTTATAATTACTTCGTACCCTGTTTCTTTACAAAGATCGAGTACCGAATTATCGTTAGTAAACCAGTGATGGTAATGTTTTTCTAAAGACCAGTTCCAATTTGGGTTTTCAAAACCTACCGCTAATCCGCCAGGTTTATCATTTATTTCAAAAACAGTTACATCAATTCCCTTTTTAGATAAGTTATAGGCGGCTGATAATCCCGCAAACCCTGCTCCAATAATTGCTACTTTCATACTAATTTTCTACTATTTCAAAATATTTGTAACCATTTGTGCCAAAAACTTCCTTTACAATGTTCGCCTCGTCAGGTATTTCCTCATCTGTACCTGCAATCAGACTATTTGGATTACTTGGTCGAATTTGATCGTAGTCTATTTGAGTAAATATATATTTATCAAATTTACCTACAGTTGAAAATCCAAATTTATCCCTCTGTGTGAGCGTGTGATTGTTTTGAAATTTCTCAGGTGAGTACTTCAAATAAAATAAAAATAAAATATATGGTTGATCATACCTGTCAGTAACTATTACGTTTTCATATTTTTCACCGTCGGTATTTACAAATGCCACTAATTCCTTGATTCCATATTGAGAAGAACAAGGATACTCCTTAGTCATGTGAACCCAATACATGTGCAAGTAACGCAAAAAAGACAATGATATAAGAGCTACAAATAACACAAAGATAGTATTTAATACCCATTTTTTCTTTATAGTTTTATGAAGCAGCAGCGAAATATAAACTAACCCGAATGCAGAAATAATAGTTAAAGGTATAGACATGTTTTGCGCACGCAAAGCATGTGGGGATTGGAAAGTTAAAGCCGCTGCAACCGGAGCAACGATTAACCACCATATAATAAATATCCAACCTTTGCTTTCTTTAGGACTGCGCCAAATGCTTTTTATTATTCCAATTAAACCCATTACTACCAAAAACACTTCAAGCATATGAAGCTGGCCTGTTTCTGGTACTTTATTTCGTTGTACATCGTCTCCCGTCAAAAACAAGAATTCTCCCCAATAATGCTCCGACCAGTTTTCCAAAAAGGCTAAACCGAAGTTTACTGGCTTATTGTGCAAAAAGGCTGCAGTAAGCCCGCTAAAATCGCTGTGCTCCCCTCTTTGTTCGTTTGCACGGCTCAATGGTCCCGGGTCAGCAAAGAGTCCAACTCCGGCCGCTCTAGAAAGAACGTTACCTTTAGCTAAATCAAAACCAAGCGGGAGCAGAAGTAAAGCTCCTAACAATAAAGCAACTAAAATAGTTTTAATATTACTTTTCACTTTTTCCCTATAAATAATCAACAACCCTAATATTAATAGTGGTGCTATTATTCTCGCTGCGTGGTATGTGTAAAAAGAAAGTGCGAAGGCAATAGCTGCTAGATAATAATATTTGGGAAATTTTAGCGCTTTAATAAACAACCAGACACCGCTTATTATAAAAAATGTTGCGACATTTACTTCCCATCCTCCTCTGCTGAAATGTATATGCCACGGGTTAATGGTTAGGAAAAAAGCGCTGGATAATGCAATTATTTGACTATATTTTTTATACTTCCCTAACCCATCATTCTTACCTAACTCCGTAATAAGTAAATATAGTATTACTACCGTACCAACACCGAATGCTGCCGAAGGGATTCTGACTGCCCATTCGTTCAACCCTAATACTTTTATAAAAGGTAAAACAATGTAGAAGTATAGTCCCGGTTTGTAATCGTTAAATGATTGGAAATGAATTGGCCAAGAATTTCCATGCTCATCCGCTCCTGTTGTTATCAAAGAGTATGCGTTATATCCTATTGCAGCTTCATCGGCATTTAGGGCCGGATAACTATCTAGCTGATAGAATCGCAGAAATAATGCTAGTGCCACTATGGCTATTAAAACTAATTTTTTCATTTAACTTCCAAAATTCTAAACGATGTTTCTATCCCACCAGGGTCTTTTATTTCTGAAATTAATTCATAATCCGCTAATGAAAAATCCGATGGTATTGCTATATTGTCACCAACAATTAAAGTGCCTGGCTCCGCTACTTTTGGCCAACTTACAAACTCAAATGAAATATTATCTAATTTCTCCACCAAACCAACATCAATGTTATTTACTACCAAGTTTGCTTTCTTTTGATATGTAACAGGGTCGTACTGTGTAAAAAAAAGAAAATAGATATAGGGTTGAGTATACGATTGCTGGAACACAATCTTTTCGTATTCTGATTGTACCTTAGCCACCTCTTGTACTGCTTGCTTATAACCATAATGCCAGTACTTAGCATTTTTTATGGGTTGATGTACAAAATAAGCGTCGAGGAAGTAAATAAACGAAGCAAAATATAAGATGAAAAGAGCAGTGTAGCCGAAAAAGCGAAATGTCGGAAACTTCTTCAACCAATTAATTATGCCCATTAGACCAAAGCTACTTATCATTACTAACGGGATTAACATATTTAATGACCTTACAGCGTGAACTTGGTCGCGAGAAAGCGCTGCCGGAAGCGGAGCCAGTACTAACCACATTAATATAAAAAGGGTTGCTTTACTTTTACGCTTTAAAATAACAAATAAACCAGCAATTAAAATTACCAGGTCTGCCAAGAGCAACATTCCGTGATTAGGGGCAGAATGCCTTGGGTTTTGCCAGTCTCCTTCAAAAAACAAAAAGCGTCCGGAATAGTGATTAAACCAACGGCCTAGAACACCTCTTTTAAAATTTAGCGATTCTGGATGAAAAACGTAATAATTGATATCCCCAATGGTTTCGTTTCCTTGATCCAAAATACTTTGTATATACTCTTGAGGTCTGGGATAAGAAAAAACGGAAAATACTTCTAGTCTTCCTGTTTTGCCTTGAAAAAGGCTAACAAATATTGGTAATGCTACTAGTATTCCTAAAATAATCGGTCGAATATAATTTCGTTTTTCTACGTTTATAAGATCTTTCCAGTAAACAAATATCAATATCCCAACAACAATCGCAGTTGAAAGTTTTGCCCCCTGGTAGGTAAGTAGCGTTAATGCAAAAAATAACGCTGGCCAATAAAGTTTCTTCGGTTTATCTAACTCTCTTAGGAAAAAGTATATTCCGGCCAATGTAAAGGTAAGCGCAAGATTAACTTCCCACGCACCTCTTGAAAAATGAATATGCCAAGGATTAATAGCAAGCAGTAATGCTCCGAAAAGGGCTAGTTTTTCTGCGTTTTTAAAAATAAATTTTTTTGAAGCTTTGCGTATATACAATTGTTTTGAGATTGCATAAATTAACCAAACTGCAAGAATTCCAGCAAGTGCGCTAGGTAGTCGCACGGCTAATTCTGTAAGCCCTAAAATCGCGACAAAAGGAGTCGTAAGATATATATAAAGCCCGGGTTTAAAATCACCAAAAGATCTAAAAACAATCGGGAGTAACTCCCCGTACTCATCTCTCCCTGTTTTTAATATTGAGTAGGCATTATAACCCAAACTAGCCTCGTCTGGAGTCAAATGAGGTGGAATAATCCCAAGCTGCCACAGTCTCAAAATAGCTGCAAATACTAAAATAATTATTAATAACCAGTTTTTAGTTATTAGCTTTGAGCTTTTATCTATTGTCATATATTTCAAAAGCAGGTTTACCGTTTAAGAAGTATATCGTCTCCAGTTTATCCCATTCTTTCGGAACATTATCTGGGCTTGTAATAAGCAAGCAATTATCTATCAAACAATCAACAACACCACCGCTTTCTAAATTAAACATATAAACACCTGTACCTTCCTCGTTTATTTGCCAGTCATTCACAAAATAGAACTTATCGAAACCATCAACCCAATACCAATTGGATTGGAAAAATCTATTTAGTACTGGGTCATCTCTGTATTCCTCAGGACTCCACGGCCAGAAAAAAAGAATAAATTCATGGGGTTCTCCGTATTTTTTACTAAAAATAATTTTGTCATAGTCTTCATAGTTTGCCTTAACCGAACCTATTACTTGCTCGTACCCGTATTGCCAAGACCAAGAATAATTTTTAACGTATGACGTCGTCATCAACCTAATATATAAACCGAACTGCACGATTAAAATTAAGCTATACATAAATAAAAATAACCAAGCAAATATCTTTTTTCTATTTTTCAGCCAGCTCCATACCTTTAATACCCCAATAGCTGTAATTATCATCGGAGCCGGAAGTGTAGTAATAGAGCGTAATACATGAGGTGCCTCACGAGTCAAACTTGAGGTAATAGGGCCAAGTATTAGCCAACCTAAAATAAATAAAGATTCACGTGATCTCTTTTTTACCATATACAATATACCTACTAAAAAGAACAAAGCGTTAATCGGATATAATATCCCATGTCCCGGAACACTAAATTGAAACTGATCCCCACCGTTTAAAAACAAAAACTTAGGAGAATAGTGAGATAGCCAATTATTGCCGAATTCGCGGACAAAATAAGTACCTTTGTTGTAGATTATTCTATTTATACCGGAACTAAAACCTGAGTTAGCTCTGCTCTCATTTATTTGTGAAATTGCACCTTCGTCTATAATCGCTACCCACCCATAACGTGCTTGTCCGACCGGATTAACAAGCTGCAATACCATAGGTACAAAAAATATCAGAAATACAAAAACTGATGTTATAACAGTTGTTTTCTTTTTCTTATAAATCTTTAAAAAACTTTTCCTATACAAAAGAAGTGCAAACAACAAAAAGAGAGGAACGAAAATTCTTGCGGAATTATATGACCACAACGATAAGCCTAGAAGTACTGCAGATAAAATTAATCTTTTGGGCTTTTCTAATCCAGTCAGTAAAAAATACACGCCACTTACTATAAACGCCAACGCTAAATTAGCCTCGAATGCAGCCCTGCTTAAAAACAAGCTCCATGGTTCAACAGCTACAAGTACTGCTGTAAGAGTGGCAACTTTTTTGTTAAAAAGTTTATTTGCAAGTAAATATGAAAAAATTAAAACTACCAAGCCTGACAGAGCTGAAATAATTCTTACAGAAAGAACATTTAAGCCTAAAATAAACTGTGTCAATGCAGTTAAGTAAATATAAACAGGAAGCTTGTAGTCCCCGTATGCCCGAAATATTGACGGGAATAGTTCACCCCATTCATCTTTTCCTGTTTTTAAAATTGAGAAGGCATTATAACCATGGCTTACCTCATCCCAATTCAAAGAAGGGGGAATTGAACTAAGATAAGCAAATCTCAAAAAGGTAGCTACAAATAATATTAGTAATAAATATTTATATTCTTTTAAGAGTTTATTCATTTGCCTCAATTCCTTGATCTGAAGTTTCTACAACTATAATTGAGGGTTCTCCATCTTTATATAAAACTTTATACTTTTCGTTTGCCGTTTCGTCAAAGTCTTCTGGTCTACCTATGAGTAATGTGGTGGGTAAATTTTTATCCACGGGAAAATGAATATTGCGAAAAGTGTAATTTCCCAATTTATACTCTCCCAATTGATCTACAAATTTTAAATCGCTTGTTTTGTAACGCTCCCAGTCTTTAGTATTTTTTTGATACTCCACCGGGTCCCATTTGTTAGTAAAAGCAATATAAATATGGGGTTCAGACAATTTTTTATCAACAACTATCTCGATGTCGCTATCAACATTGTTCTTCAACCAACGGGCCGTTTCCAAATTCCCATACAACATTGCTCGATCAGTCTTCAGAGGAGATAAAATAAAGTAATCCTCTAGAAAAGAAGAGACAAATATAAGTGCTACAACAACGTAAGCTGCCAAAACGACTCGTGCAAAATTATTAGAAAAAGTTTTCTTTAACCAAACCCATATAGAAACCGCTCCTATGGCAAGTAAGATTTGAATCGCAGGTATCATTATTACGGCTCTGTTAGCTGCATACCCTCGGCCTAAAGTCAAAGCTGCTGCAATAGGAGCAATTAGCACCCACGATAAAATAAAAACCGAAGGCCTTTTGTCTTTTAATTTAAAAAGTGCATATAGAAAACCTAGGATAAAAGGTAATTCAAACCAATAAAGTACTCCCCGACCCGGTATCATCCCGTATGTAGCTTCAGCTGGACCGTCAGTAAATAAAAATCTAAATGAGGTGTATTGAGTGTAGTTGTTAACAAAACGATTAATGCTCACTTGGTACTTGTTATGGAGGACTCTCGCAATAGTTGGACCCTCTCCGCTTAAAATAGCACCTGTTCTTTGCTCTGCAGCTTCGTTTAGGGCTCCGCTATATACGCTTATATCAGCAGCTCTTTTAGTTCCACCTTGAAACAAGGTATATGTCGCTAGAGAGAGAAATAGAATAAATATTCCTCCTGATAAGAGAAGAGTATTTTTTGGTAACTTTCTAATATCTCCTCTATAAAGAATCGCAAATATAAACATTATCAAAGGAGTTAGAAGACGAGCTGAATGATAAGAAAAGAGATTAATTCCAAGTACAATAGCAGCCCAAATAAATAAACTTGGTTTTTTAAACCCCTTCAGCAACAAAAATATTCCTAATGGAAGTAAAAATGTAGTTAAATTTGCTTCAAATGCACCCCGGCTCATCATCACATGCCAAGGGCTTATTGCTAAAAGTAGCGCGGAAACTAGTGCTATTTGATATTTACGTTTAGTTTGTTTGCTTTTCTCAAACAACTCAACAACCATCAGATAAACTACAAAAACAGCTGCTGAACCTAATAATGCATTTGGGAGCCTCGTAGCAGTTTTTGTTAAATCTAAAAGATATACAAAAGGCGTTGCCAAGTAGGCATAAAGTGGTGGCTTAAAATCTCCGAAAGATTCAAGGATTAAAGGAAAGGAATTTCCCCATTGGTCTTTACCCGTTTCAAGCAGCGAATACGCATCGTATCCAAAGCTAGCTTCATCCGGAGTAAAACCAACCGGAAATTGATCTAAAGCTACAACCCTAAGTACCAACGCAAGAAAAACAATTGCTCCCAATAACCATCTTCTCATACCCAAATTATATCTTTGTCCTGCCTAAATGTGTAGTTTCAGACGAAATCCCGTATTAATGCAGTTATTGCACTCGGCGGGCGGCTCGAAAAAAATATACCAAAACTATCAAATTTATTATCGTAATCATTTGTGCAAAGGCAGTATTTTCGTAAAGTACAGTGAGAACCGGGATTGGTGCCCAAAAAAGATGGTACATATTTAAAAGGTAAGTCAATGATAAAATAATATAAGGTATCACCATACCCGAGAATAAACCCAGAAGCAGCGTCGCGTACGGAAATAGAGGATACATATACCGCTCATGTATTCTGGTCATGAACAAAAAAGTTAATAGAGTGACAAGCACTAAGGAAAAGAATACTTTTTTGTCATTAATTTTTTTCCATAACCATGCAAGTATAAATACAATTGCCCCTAACGTTATTGCAATTCCCCAAAACCTTGCCGGTAACCCAAAGTAGATCGTGCTGTCTAATATTCTTCCGGGATCCACAAGCCACCAAAAATTGAAAGCATTCGCAGTTAAAAATCCTATTTCGCCAGGTAATATTCTGTCTTTGTATAAATTGGCAAGCCAAACAAATAAATCGATTTTCGGATGAAACCAAACTGATACAACAACAACGGTAATTACAGAAGCAACAAGAGCTTTTAACCACTCAATAATTTCATATTTTTGCTTTATGGCAACGATTGCCACGACCGGTATAAACATTGCTAGTGACCCTTTAAACAAAAGTGAGAGAGTGAAAAACAAGGAAAATAATATGAGTCTTCGCTTCAACAACGCTAATACCGCAACCATCCCTATAAAATTAACAACGCTATCTGTTTGTCCCCATATGGCCGAGTTGTACCAAGTAATAGGATTAAATAACCACACTGCTGAAAGCGTTAATCCAAGATTCTTTTTCTTTTTATCTCGAAAGTACGCGTAGATCAGCCAGGCAATTGCAAGATCGGCTAAAATTGGTGGAAGTTTAACTAGCAAGGTCATTCCTTTGTCTTCCCAAAACCATATACTTGAAGACGGGAATATTCGGAAATTAGTGTTCAACCACCAGATATTTTCGTCAACCACTGTCCACACTTTTGCCGCTGTAGCAAAACTTAAAATGGATAGAGGAGGCTGGTTTGGAGCAGAATAAGCCCAGGATTTACCTTCATAGAAATCAGGCAACCCCCTCTCTACTGCAGATTTACCCCAGGAAATATTATTGTTAAGATCACCATGATAAGCCGAACTAAAAAGAAATATACGCAGTATAAAAGCAGATAGAAATACAAGTATTAGCTTAACTTTCATTCTTCTGTTTCAAAAATGTAAAATGCCGGTTCGCCTGATAAATAAGGAATTGCTTTTATTAGTTTCAAGCCGACAGGTTTTTTTCCAGGCTCTAGAATAAGGTTCTCTCCAATTTCTGAAGCGTTAGCCAAATATAGCACCCGATCATCTGTAAGCCGAGGCAACGCAAATAACCCGCCTTCACCCGCTTGCGGACCTCCAAAATAGTATTTTCCTAAACGATCCATTTCCCCAAATCCTTCAATTTCAGCTTTCTCAAAGGGGTAACCATTTTGCCATTCTTGCGGTGAATATTCAGACCATCCGGCAAAAAATATCCAAATAGGCTGTTCGGTCATCGATAAAAACACTCTATCGTAATCTTTTTCAATCTCAAAAATTGAATGAATTGCATCTTCATAACCAGACTGCCACATTATTTCTGACTCTGAGGGATTATGAACCCAATAGTGGTGTTGGTAAAATGCAATACCATGTAGCCAGAGTGCAATGTAAATTATGACTACGACAACTCTGAAGCGAGGTTTTATTAACTTTAATCCTTCAATTAAACCATAACTAATTAAAAACGCTAACGGCGGTAATATTAATATTAACCTTGTCGCATGATTTCCGCCGTCTCTTGTAAGAGCGGATGGAAGTATGCCAACAGCTATCCAGAATAAAATTACATATTTTACTTTTTTGTCTTTGAATTTACCAAAAAATAGTACTACCCCGAGAAATAGCGCAATAATTTCTAACCAATAAAACTGTCCAACCCCTTTTATCGAATGACGTAAGTTCGGGTCACCGTTAATAAACAGAAAGTCGACAGATACAGGTTGTAGGTAATTAGTTACAATAGTCTCAACTGTGATTGTTCCTTTATTATGAAAGGCTCGATCGCTGGGAGTCGTCATTAATTCATTTCCTAATTCCGTTCTTGACCGAGCGTCAGCAAGCCTTAATTCATCAACTTTACCCGCCGTTTTCGGATCGCCTAACACACTTAGATAAGTAAATCTCTGCGCTCCACCACCAAATAAGGTACTTAAAAATATCGGTAATCCGACTAAAAGAAGAGCAATTACTGCACGCACAATATACTTTCTTTGAAGTTTTGCTAAATCCTTACGATAAATAATAAGGAGAAATAGGAGTAATGCAGGCGTAAATAACTTCGCCGTACTATATATCCAAGGCGTAAAAGCAAAAAGGATTGCAGAAACCCACAAATATTTTCCCATTTTTAATGATTTGTAAAAGAAATATAATCCGAAGATTAGAAACGCTAGTAGCTGGGTTACTTCGAAAGCTGCTCTACTGTATTGAATATGCCAGGGAGAGAAAGCGAGAACGACTGCCGAAACAAGTGCTATTATTTCTGCTTTCCGACTAAATTTCTTGATATTACCGCCTGTATTCAATAATTCTCTAACTAACAAGTACATTCCCCAAATACTCAAAAGGCCAAAAAGTACCGCAGGTAGCCTTACACCAAGCGGGCTAATACCAAACAACGCCACCGTAGGAATTGCGGTATATAAATAGAGTGGCGTTCGCCACTCTGCAAGAGATTGGAAATGTAGAGGAAACAGATTTCCTGAGTAGTCTCTACCTGTCTTTAACACCGAAAGAGCGTGGTACCCTACATCAAGTTCGTCTCCAAAAAGCGAAACCGGGACTTGGTCAATTCTCCAAAGACGCAAAAACCCAGCTATAATTAATATTAAAATTAGAATTAATGTGTACTTTCTAGCTTTCAATGAAATAGTTTTTGTCCTTTTTGACCGGACCATAATATAAAGTACAAAAGATAATGTCTAAATAAACCATGATATAGCTTGCTGCTAGGGATAAGCCGTCTCCACTGATCTTTGTCTTTGGCAAATTTTTTCCCGCTGGACCCATGATAATGAATAATTTCTGCCTTAGGTAAATAATACACTTTAAGCCCAAATTCGTAAGTTCGTCTGCAATAATCAAAGTCTTCGTAATACATAAAATATTTTTCCTCTAATCCACCTACAGTGTTTAGTGCCTCCGGTGTTAGCAAAACTGCAGCAAATGCACAAACGTCTATTTGTACGGGTGTTTTTCCTTTAGGCGCAAATTTGCTATATGCACCCTTTTTTCCTAACCAATATTCACTAGCGGCGTTGCCAATTGTTGGAAAGTTAAAGCATGATTCCTGAATAGATCCGTCAGGGTTGAGCAGGCGTGCAGATACCACACCTGCATCTTTAGTCTTTTTAGAAAACTCTAGTAATTTCTTAAGAGAATCTTTTTTAACTTCTGTGTCTGAGTTAAGTAGAAATACATATTCTCCTTTTGATGATTCAATCCCTTGATTATTAGCTTTTGCAAACCCTAAATTTTTTTTATTTTCCACTAATACTATTTCTCTGTGTTCCTTCCAAGCTTTTCTTAAAGCTTTTTTCGAACCATCCTTTGAAGCGTTATCTACCACTACTATCTCGAGATTAATTCCGGTACTGTATTTTAATACTGATTCTATACAAGCCAGTGTTAACTCTTTCGTATTGTAATTAACAATTATTACAGATAAGTCTCGCATTAGAATTTTGCAAAAATTGCTTCGTCAGAAACTTTGCTTTCTTTTTTCTCAATTTTTCTTGCCTTTAAAACATATCTTGTTCTAGTTAAAGCTGATAAAAATATTAATGCATAGCCAGGATGTCTTAAAATACGTTTTCCCAACCCAACAATATGCTTTCTAAAAAGCGCTGGTGAAGTTAAACTTTTCCAAATAAAAAGAAGTTGATTTTTCTCTTGCATTTTACTCATATGCTTTTTTGTAAAAGTTGCACCTGTGGTTGATTCATGTTTATGAAAGACATTTGCTTTAGGCTCCCAAAGAGTTTTGAATCCTCGTTTTTGTGCTCTATAACTTAGATCGACATCTTCCCAGTAGAACTTGAAAAGACCTTCGTCCATTCCTTTCAATTTTATCCACATTGACCTTCTAAACACTCCGCTTCCTCCACTTACCCAAAACGAGTCGTGTACTTTATTACCTTCTTTTCCCGGTGCATGAACAATAAAACCATTTTCAAACTTACCTTTAGCCCATCCGTATCCCTCTTCGTGCATAGATACGGCAAAGACACTCGGATCTTCAAAATGAGGAAAGACATTGATCAAAAAGTTTTTTGTAGGAACAACGTCTGAGTTCATTAGCGCAATAAGAGAACCTCTCGCTGATCTAACACCTGTGTTAACCGAAGCAGAAAAACCTCTATTGATTTTATGCTTTACAAGTTTTATTTGAGGAAACTCAGTTTTAATTAATTTAACACTTTCATCTTCTGAGGCATCGTCTACTATAACAATCTCGCTAATTTTATTATCTACAATTTTTTGAGCTGCAAATAATTTAGGTATATTTTTTTTAAGAAGAGATACTCCATTAAAGTTGGGGATAACAACAGATACGTTCATTATTTTTTCCTCACTTTGACTGCGTGTAACATACCTAGCATAAACTTTTTGTCCTCTACTATATCAAGACCAGCTTTTTCATTTATGGTTAATAGGTAATTGTTTTTATAAGTATGAATGTGTGTGTCTTTCCATATTTTGCCTCGCCATAAACCCCACAAAAACCATACTATCTTAAACATTGTACTATCGCTCGGTACCAAAAAAATAGCATAACCGCCAGTTTTAAGTACTCTTTTTACTTCTTTTAACACCTTGACAGGGTCAAAAACATGCTCTAGTACTTCCAAGGAAAACGCTGCGTCAAATGTGTTTACATCAAAAGGTAGTTCGTGAGCATCTGCTACCATAAATTTCATTTTTTTGTTTTTTACCCAATGCTTCTTAGCCCAGTCTACTGAAGATTCTAAAACATCTATACCTATTATCTTTTTGGCTTTAGATTTATTAAGAATGACTTTTGTAAAAACACCATCGGCACTACCTATGTCCAAAATATATCCTGAAACGGGCTCTATCATGTTTCCAATTTCATCAAATCTTCTTTTATGCCAATATCTCTGGAGAATATTTTCTCTAATTGATCTGAAATACCAATCCGGGGGAACTTCCTTGTGAAGCTCAGCTGCGCTTTTGTCTAAATCTTGCATAGAGAATAATACCTACTAAAAAAATAAGAGTGGTTATTGACACCCACTTGCCTATTTTAAAAGATTTTGGATCATAAATAAACTCAACACTGCTCTCCCCAGGGGGAACTTTAACAGCCCTTAAAGCGTAATTTGCCCTATGCAGCTTACTTTCTTCACCGTTTACAAACACTCTCCAATCTTTAGTAAATGCATCGTTCAAAACAAGAATTGCGTCAGAGTTAGAATTTGATATTACTTTAACTTTATTTGGTTCGTAGTTAATGATTTCAGCACTAGATTCCGGGCTAAGTAAAAAATCTGTCAATTCTACGCTTTCTTCCAATACCACGTCTTTTTTACCTTTCAAAGCAAGATTAAGAACCTCGGTTAAAATTTCATTTTCCTTTGTCTTAACCAATACATCTTTGGTTAAATAAACTCTCGGATAGGTATCTTTATTTTTATACAACCTTGTTCTACCTTCACTTTGAATTAAATCGAAACGCGGACTGTCAATTTCCCGATCCAGCGTATATACAAATTCGGGGCTTAAAAGATTAATAGCGGTTGAGGATTCGTTAGCACTAAACGTTACCCTGCTCGAGTTAGTATTTTTAGCATCAACCGCTTCTAAATTTAATACACTTAATAATTGTTCAGTCCTTTTGCTATGAACGGAATCGTAGCCATCTATCATAGAAATCCTGTAATTTATATTAGTGTTAACTGGAAAAAGTTCTTGATGGGTTATCATCACCCTCGCAGGAATCTGCTGATTTTGGATAAGATTTAAGGAGTCTGTTTGAGCAAAAGCGAGCGAGACAGACACAAAAGGATTATATTTTCTAGCTTGTCTTATTAAATCAAAAGAGGTTATCAAAAGGAGTACGACTAATCCTAGGGGATAATATTTTCTAAATTTTGTTGTTGATATAGCAGCTATTACTAAAATTGCCGAACCAAATATCATTGACGGTAAAATTAAATTTCTTTTCGAAATTATAAGGTTATCCAAAAAACCTGCATCAGGGATTAGAGAGTGAGCGTTAAGAACAAAAAACCATATACTTGCAAATACTATGCCAAAAAATGCCAATGTATACCACATTCTTTTAAGAGAAGTGTCTTTTTTTATTAGTTGCCCATGGAAGAAGGAAAAACCATACGCTGACAACATAGCAATCGAAAGATTAATCGTAGAAGTTAACCTAGAAGGCAATAGCGATGACAACATTGGAATATTAAGTACATATGGCAGTCTGGATAATTGAGAATTAACTAGAAGAAGAAGAGAAATTAAAAATATTGCTGCCCAAAAAATAACGTTCTTGTCCTTATTCTCTAGTAAAGAATATAAAGCAAAAATGAAGGGTATGACACCGGCGTAAATAGCAAACTCTGTATATGAAATCTCTCCCCAAAAGTTAGCGGTAGCCGGATTTCCAAAAAAGTCCGGAACTAAAAAGCCTACTAATCGTTGTGGAGACATAAGAAAGTCAATGGCTCCTGTTGCTTCATAACCAACAGCTCTACTGCTGTTTAGTATTGTTTCTACGAAAGGTAGCAGCGCTATTGAAGCTAAAAGCAATGGAGTAATAAGAAATCCAATTATATATAAATATTTACTTTTCGACTTATATTGACGCTTTAAGAACAGTTTATAAACAAGGTACGAAATTACTACCGCAAAACCGTATAGCATAGCTTGAAAATATCCTCCTAAAAACATAAAAAGCAAAGAAAACACACCCAGTAACCACCATTTAAAAGAAAATTTATTTATCCACTTTTCTATGCTAAAAAGTGCGAGTGGCACCCAAAGAAAAGTATGACCGACTATACCAAACTCATACCTCATCATTAAAAAAGATGAGAATGCAAAAACTGTACCGCCAAAAAGAGATGCTAGCAAAGTTAATCTTAAACTCCTTAAAAATAGATACATGAAAGTGCCTGCAAGTATTGTTTGTAGACCAATATATAAAACCCAAGCTGGTAAAAAAGGTATTACCAAAAAAATAATATTGAGCGGATAAAGCGAGGCGGTCGGTAGATTGGCTAAGTGGGGGGTACCCAGTAAATTATAGGGATTCCAAAGTGGAAATTCTCCATTCATAAAAGCCTCAACGCTAAAAGATCTCCAAGGATAAATCTGGAAAACCACATCAAAAAGTTGAAAATTTTTCAGAGGTACTCCTGCGTCTAGGCCTAACCACACATAATCTTTCCATGGGAAATAATGACCTGCGAGAATATCAAACGGAACAGGAACTAATCCTTTAATAAAAACATCCCACAGTAAAAAGAATGTTAGTAGCGTAAAAAAAAGTGGTGCCAAGTATTTTTTCACTTTTTTGCCAGAATTATTGTCCAAGGTGTACTTTTAAAAGACTTTTCGATGCTGAATTGAGAAGACACCAGTTTTATAAACTCACTGTACGACCAAAAATTTACATGTTCAGGGTGTCTTCCTAAACTTTTTATATACTTTCCGGACAATAAAGAAAGAATGGAAAACATGGGTTCATTCGGTACGCTAAATAGACAGTAGCTATTACTCACTCTTTGAGCTTCCCTTAGGGCTTCTTCGGGGTTTTTTAAATGTTCTAATACCTCTAACATTATTACTAAGTCGAAATTTCCATCAGGAAATTTGATTTTGCTTGCGCTCATCTTTCGAAAATTTGCAGTGGGAACATTCCTTTTTGCCACCTTAAGAGCATTTTGGTTCATATCAATCCCCACAATTTTGTCTATACCTTTCTCTTTTGATAAAAGTTTCAGAACCATACCCTCACCGCATCCGACATCCAACAAACTAGCTACGGACATATTAGCTATAATTAATTGAATATTTTTTAAAAAACGATTTAATAGATATTTCCTGAGTGGATTTTTGGATTCGTACTTAACACAGTTGGACGACTTACTCGTTGTCGTCATTAAATTTTTATAACCAGAGGTAATTTATCGTTATTTTTTGCAGCTACCATTTCACCCAGTAAACCTAACGAAAAAAATTGAACACCTAATAACATTAGTAGTACAGCTAGAATTAAAAGTGGTCTGTCTCCAATTTTTTCTCCGGAAAATCTCAAAAAAGTTAAATAACCCCCTGCAGAGAAACCCATAGAGAAAAAGACCACTCCTATTACACCAAAAAATCTTAATGGTCTTTTTGCATATTTATTTAGAAAAAGTATAGTAGATAGATCTATAAAACCGCTCATCGCTCTTCCAAAGCCATATTTAGATTGTCCAAACTTTCTTTCTCTGTGTTTAACAATTACCTCGGCTACCTTATATCCTTGCCAATGCGCTAATACAGGCATAAATCTGTGCATCCCTCCTGAAAGTTTTATACTGTCAAGAGCTTCTCGTTTATAAATTTTAAAACCACAATTTATATCATGAAGAGTAATTCCCGTTGTTAATGATACGAATTTGTTGAAAAGATAAGATGACAGTTTCTTTAGGATGGTATCTTGGCGCTCTTTTCTCCATCCAGAAACAACGTCAAAACCTCTATTAATTTCTTTTATCAATTTTACTAACTCGCGGGGATTGTCCTGAAGATCACTGTCCATAGTTACAACCAGTTGACCCCTTGACTCTTTAAACCCTGCACGCAAACTCGTGGATTTACCCATATTTTTCTTAAAACTTAATCCTCTGACTTTTCTTGATTTATTTTTTTTAATTTGTTCATAAGTGTCGTCCGACGACCCATCATCTATCAGAATAATTTCATAGCTTTTCCCTAACGCATCTAAGGCCGTACTTAGCTCCTTAAGTAAGATTGGTATATTCTTACCTTCGTTGTAGGCAGGTATAATTATTGAAATATTTAGCATTATTTTTTGCGGTTTTTCGCTCTTACTATTCCATAGATAATAATCAAAAAAATTATAAAGAGAGTAGATGCTGATATTATAGCTCCAATCCTAAACGAATCAGGATTATATATAAACTCAACCACGTGCTCACCTTCGTCAACTTTTATAGATTTATAGACCTGTCTTGCTCTAGTTATATCTACTTTCTTTCCGTCAACTCTTGCAATCCATCCCGGATAGTAAGTTTCGCTAATTACGAGATTAGAATCCTTTTGGGTTTTTACCATTAATTTCTTGTATTTAGGTTCGTTAACTAAAAACTCTACATTTCCACCGGGTTCTTCAAGGAATGCTCTGTCAAAAACTTCGGTATTTTCTAAAACTAAAACAGTTCCGTCTTCGAAAACTGGAGTAAGTTTTTCTAGTCTAAAAGTATAGTCCGGTATCCCTTCTGGGCTGGGAACTGCTATTTCATCTCTCTTTAGTGCCAATATATATCTTGCGTTAGAAATATCTATTAATTCATTGTTGTAATTACTGATTTCTCCATAACGCCCTAGCGGTTGACTTTTAACACCGTTATTTATCTCTGACAAATATTTCGCGTACTCAAGAGAATAGTACGCATCATACCCTTCCACTGTTTCGAGCCCATAAGCGGCTAGCATGTTCATTGGAATAACATCTCCTCCCTCAACTCTAAAGGGGCTCTCGCTAGCTTGTTTCTCCAGTAAAAATTCAATTACTGGAGTTTTAGGAAAAATTAAATTAGAGTCAACAAAGGTGATGTATTTAAACCCAAATCTGAACAAGTCAAAAACGAGAAGTAAGAACAATAACACCACTATTATTTTTCTAAACTTTTTGTATCGCGAGATAAACAAAAGGATGGTAGAAGCCAATATCAAAGCAAAGGGTAACACCAAATTTCTGAGACCTACGGTAACTGGCTGAGAAATATTAGTTAAAAACAATTGAGCTTGCTCATACTGGATCGCAGGAGAATTAAAAGTTTTATATATAACAAATACTATAAACGTTCCTATACCTACTCCTAAAAGAACTACCCATACCGGGTAAGTGGCTCTTAAAAAGTTTTTATTCCATTTAACTTTTAAAATTCCCTCGACCCCAAAAGAAGATAGCAGTGCAATGGAAAAACCCGACAAAAACAGTGCTCTGGAAGCCACTGCTGCCTGAAATCCTAGCAAATTACTCTGAAACAAAAGTGAAGAAAGCGGGCTTTTAAGCGCCAGTAGTATAGAAATTCCAAATAAAACTACCAAAAACTTTACAACCGAGCGCTTTGGGTAACTAATAATTCCTATTAAAGCTAGCGTTAGTGCTACCACACTAGCGTAACCGGCAAAATTGTCATAAAAACCAACACCCCACCAATTACCCGTTGAAGGATTTCCAAAGTAGTCAGGTGCAAAGAATCCCAGCAAGTGCTTTACGGGCAAAAAACCCTGATTAGCTACTGCTAATGTTTGAGCGTCAAATGACCTGTTAGATATGCTCAGTAGTTCGAATGCCGGTATTATCTGAACAGCAGCCAGGGTAACTCCTAAGACCCCAAACAAGGTAAGTGTTAAAACTCTCTTTAGCCATTCTTTCTCTTTAATTCTAAAAAGCAGATATATTGCGACCGCCAATCCTTCATACAATACTAATTGAGGATATCCTGCTAAAAGAGAAAGAGCTACAAAAAATGAAAGCAATATTGCATATATTATCTTTGCTTTACTTAAGTATTTATCGGTTACAAGCAATATCGCAGGTAACCAGTATGCAACATGTCCATGAATGTTGTATTCAAGCCAAATTAGTAAAAATCCGGTAAACGCAAAAGCCGTTGCTCCAAATAGAGATGAGGTTTTTGATAATTTCCAGTTTCTAAGCAATAAATAAGTAAAAATAGCTGTAATTAAGGGTTGTAGCATTATCTGAATAGACCAGGCTTTTACAACAGAGGTGAATGCTAGTAAAATATTCAAAGGGTAAAAAAATGCAGATTGAAAGTTTGCAATTAAAGGAGTCCCTGATAAAACTAAATTATTCCAAAGCGGAATATTTCCCTGACTAATTTGGTTAGCTGCAAAAATTCTGAAGGGAAGATGAACAGAAACAATGTCGCTAGGCAAATTATTTTTTACTGGAACCCCAACTTCGAAACCCCATTTATAATCAAGCCACGGAAAGTATAGCCCTACTGTTATGTCTCCCGGAATTGGCACCAAACCACTAAATATTACTCTCCAAAAAAATAGTATAACCAAAAGTAAAATTACTAAAATTGGCCAGTGCGCTTTAAAGTAGAGAGCGAACTTCACTTTCAAATCTTTCATATTCATATATTTTACTGTTTCGAATTCCTTCATTAACTAGTTTTCTATATAACTTAACATTCTTGATGATTTCTCTAGTATTATTTAATAATCTCTTTTTCGTTCTCCACAAGTATCCATTTTCTCCATTGTCAATTATTTCTTTATGACCTCCCGCTGAATAAGCTAACGGTACGCAACCTGCCGACATGGCTTCAACTAGTGTAATGCCAAAATGTTCGACTTTAGCAGGATTTAATTTTTCATCAATGTTATATCCTGCCGCTGACCAATAAATTTTTGCTTTCCCGTAAAGACTTGCTATTTGGTTAAAATCTGGACTCTCGATAATTTGGATTGGATAAGTCTTAGCAGATTTTTTTAGTGCTTTTACATAATTTTTAGAACCAACCTCAGATCCCCCTGCCAAAACAAAACTCCAATTAATATTCCCTGAATCATAAAACGTTTTAAAGGCAGATATTAAAACAGCCTGTTTTTTTGCCTGAGCCAATTGTGAAAAACGGCCTACGTTTAAAATAACATTTTCTTTTTTCTTAGGCTTAAGTCTCTTATTATCAACAGGAGGATAAATAACCGTGGATTTAACTCCAAACTCTTTGTCAATAAATCTTTTAGTAAAATAAGAGTTACATATTACTTTATTGACTCGGTATAACTTCATCCTGTTTAAAAGTGTCTTGCCGCCAACGTCAATAAAGGGAATTTGAAAATGTAAATAATTTTGTCTCGCCTTTAGCATAGGAATGCTGCCATCGGAGACCCAAAAGCAAACATCGTAACCTTCACCTCGTTTAACATCTTTAACAATATTAAGCTCATCTATTTCTAGACCAAACCTGCTAGCAAGGCTTTTTTTAATTTTGCTTTCTTTCCACTGGACGTCCACTCTAAAACCTTCTTTAGCCAGAGCATTTGCAAAAGCCAAAGTGTATCTCTCTCCGCCACCTAGGGTGTCTAGATATGGGTTGTAAATTGCTGCTTTCATGAACTATTTATTTGCATCTCCCACAATTTTGCGTACGAAATAAACCTACTATAAACCTGATAAATTGCGTAGATAACCCCCTTAGTTCCATCAAAAAAAGCCGTATTTCTTACCATTCTTAGCCAAAATTCTCGAAACATGGCTGTAATGAACCTAAAAATATTCATTCTTGGGTGATTCGCGTCTAACATTAATTTGGCTTCAATTTCGGACCACCCATTTGTTTTTGATACCATATCAGATAAATTATCGTGCTTTTGATGAATAATTGGGTTATTTAAATATCCTAATTCACCCTTAAATTTAGGCTCTTCGTGTAATTCTCCGGACCATTTTTTAAGTGATTCTTTTTTAAATAACCTTTTTACATAGTCAGGCCACCAACCACCGTGTTTCAAATATTTACCAAGAATAATATTCTTTCTAGGTATTGCCCAAGTGCTAAGCTCTGTTTTAGAGTCGGATATAACCTTTATTATTTCTTTTTGCAAAGCAGGAGTAATTCTCTCATCAGAGTCTATATATAGTATCCACTTACCCAAAGCCTTTTTCATTCCATAATTTCTACTATCACTAAAACTACCCCCTTTAACTTCTAAAACCTTTGCCTTGAACTTAGAAGCAATTTCCCGAGTGTTGTCAGTTGATTCGTCATCAACTACTATTATTTCATTAATCCACTGCAGGGATTCCAAACAATCTTTAATAACATCCTCTGAATTTTTTGTAAGGACTATCGCTGTCAAATTAAATTTATTTTTTACTTCCATGATCCTCTACCAAAATTTCTTAAGTAAAAATCTTTTACCCCAACTTTCTGCCACTTTCGCCCATATACAAGCAGCTTAATACTTTGCCGCGCTATCGCTAATTTTGCTCTTACTCTTGCAAATTTCGTCGCAAAAAGAAGTCTGTTTCTGGTTATGAAATAATCATTTAAATCGCTTCCAATTCCGGAACTTTGAGCCACCTTGTGCCAAAGTTTGGCTTTTGGGTAATATATAACACGATAGCCTGAATCTTTTATCCGTTGTGACAAGTCTCCATCTTCTAGGTACATAAAATATCTTTCATCAAACAAGCCTACATCTTTCAATACTTTTGCAGGATATAAAACGCATGCTCCCGTAGCAAAATCCGTATCTTTAACTTTGTTGTGTTGACCCTTGTCGACTTCGTCTACTCCGTGATTGCTGCCGTAAATATTGTCCCAATCCATGTCACCCCCTGCATACCAAATTACTTTACCTAGTTCCGATTTTTTATAACGGTTTTTATGATATTCAAAACCCTTTGCAAAATAAATTTTAGGTGATATCGCACCTGCTTTTTTGTATTTCTTTGAAGCCTCAACTAAATTAACAATCAATCCACTATCAACTAACGTATCGTTGTTTAGAAGAATAATATGGTCTCCTTTTTGTTTCAGAGCATACTTCATACCAATGTTATTACCTTCAGCGAATGCAAGGTTTGTTTTGTTTTTTATTATCTTTATATTGACATTGTTCAGCTTTAGTTTATTTATAGCGGAAACACTACCGTCAGTTGATGCATTGTCAACCACCACAATTTCGTATTGAAAGCCAAGTACTTCAGACTTAGATAGAGATTCTAAAGTTTCAATCGTGTCGTTTTTTCTGTTCCAGTTAACTATTATTATGAAGACCTTTAGCATATAGTAATTCCTGCAGTACTATTTTTTAAGCTTTCTTTTAATTCGATGTTTTAGTCCACCTACTTCTTTTAACAAAGTATCAGCTTGCCAGTAATGCGTATCTTCTTCTGCATTTTTCATTCCCTCTACTACTTCACTAATTTCTAATTTCTGCTCCTTAAAGTTAGATTTTTCCCAAATCTTTAAATACATAACAAGCTCAGATGAAGCTTGTAACCCCGCTAAGGCCAGCCCGTGTACTCCATCTTTATAACCCTCCCCTTGAAAGTATCTGCTAACAAATTCGTTAGCTGGTCTTTTAATTAAATCTTGCCAATCAAACTTGTACCCCTCTGCGACACTATTTTTCGCATGCTCGCTTGTATACCTATTCATACGATCTACATATTGGGATATAGATGAATAGTGATTGTGAATTACTGCATTACCTTCAACTGCATCCAAATCTAACCCCTTACCTTTTGTAGTAGGGACAGAATGAATTATCTCGCTCCATGAAACTGACCCCTTTTTAAAAAATCTAATATTATAATCTGGCCACCAGCGCGAATGCTTTATCCATTTTCCAAAAATGATATTTTTACGTGGTAAACGGTAATAGTCAGCGCTAGGTTTACTTGCAATCTTCTTTAACTTTAATGCTAATTTCACACTTACTTCTTCGTCCGCATCTAAAATTAATATCCAATCTCCCTTGGCTTTACCTAATGCAAAATTCCTTGCAGGTTCAACATAGCCGGTTTTTTTATGCTCAAATACTCTTGCTCCTAACTTTTTAGCAATTTCTACTGTTTGGTCATCCGACTTCATGTCCACAACAACTATTTCGTCAGCGAAAGACTTAATTGAACCCAAAGCCTTGGGTAAATTAGTTTCTTCGTTTAGGGTGTTTATGACTACAGATATTTTTGTCATGTTGTAAATTGTACCATTTTTAGGCTATTCTTAGGGCTTTTCTACACTAACAATTATTACTTCTTCATTCTCATAAACTTTCTCGAAGCTTGCAAAAAATTCATCTACCAACACTCCCTTTTCCCTCGTTATGTATACATATTTAATGTTATTTTCAGATAAAAAGTCTCCACTTGGGTTAGCAAAAAAGGCTTCCACTTGTCTTCTGCGTTCTCGCCAGTTATATCCGGTTATGTTCAAATTCACCTCATCCTCCAAAAATACAGGTTTTTTCGAAAAAGCAGAAACATAGGCCGTTGATTCATATAGACGAAGTGATCGTGGAGGATTGCTAATTGCAGCTATTGCCGCATCCTTGTTAAATGGCTGGGTCAACACTACGCCTAGTGGTTGGCCTTCTAAAAACGCAAGCGCTTCCAGTTCTTCATTTGATAACTTTGCAGGTGGTCGTGAGGGCAAATAGTGCTTCATAGTACCGTAAGTACCTGGAAGAGTTAATACAACAATTATAAGCACTAAGAATCCGGTTTTCTTGTGATTTGCGATAGTGTCTTTAAAACTAGAGTCCTTTTTGATCTTTTTGTCTATGTAGTTTCCTAGTCCAACACCTGCTAGTATCCCGGAAAACATTAGTGCATAGTACATGAATTGTATTGTGTTCCAAGGTGTTCCTTTTTGAATAAATATCATAGGTAAAATAATTCCAGCTAGAATTATTGAAAATATAATGATGTCTACGAAATCTAAATTTTTGTAATTTTTTAGCTTTTTAAATACAAAGGGTTCCTTTACAATTCTCGTTCCTAAATTCCCAACTACAAAAATTAAAAACGCAACTAAATAAGCTACTGTCCCTTTAGATATCACACTTTGCGCTTTATAACTAAGCATCGCCTCAGCAAACTTATGCCATGCAAGCCTATCGTTTGCACCCATCATCGATTCAAGAAACCAGAAGGGCTTCAACTCAATAATTGAAACAGCATTTGAGGTTAGTGGTAAAAATAGTACGACAGAAAGAACCAAAGTTCCTAAAAATACTTTAAATATTGTTGAACCTTTTCTAAGTAGTATATTCCAAATACCCGCAACCAGAAGCGCTCCTAAAATTAGTAATCCTGCATAAACTTTTATCTGAATTAAAACACCAAAAAAGAAAACGGCACCTAAAGTATAAATTGTTTTTTTCTCCCTTATGCCAACTAAAAGTAAATTTAAACCAGCAAATAACAATAAAATTGACAGCGCGTATGGCGGATTTATTAATGTTGAGATAGATTGTTGTGACCAAAATAATGATTCCCCACCTATAGATCCACCTCTTAATAAAGTAATGAGCCATCCCCAGCCAGTACCAAAGTAAACAAAAAAAGTAGCCCAAAATGCTTCCCTTTTAGATCCTCGCCAGGAATAGACAAATTTATAACTCAAAATTCCAATAACTAGTGCAATTAGTGGTGCAAATACTTGAAAA
>SDBS01001375.1_pt1 | contig 24679 bp, 28 predicted proteins | sample 2277091 | NCBI WGS metagenome assembly SDBS01 (sample SAMN10404972, study PRJNA504765) | marine sediment metagenome | isolation source: marine sediment core GS10_PC15, 163 cmbsf | place: Arctic Ocean: Southern Knipovich Ridge | collected 2010
CATAAAATATCCGTTTGTCAATAGGTAATAGGCCATATATCTAATACCACACAAAGTAGCGAATTGCATAGGGGGACATATGAGTATAGGCAAGACAAGGGGATTTCTCTACTGGCAGCTGGGTGTGCCACCCACTCTCGACGACCTTGTATTCGCCAATCACGATGGAAAGCCGATTGACCCTAGCACGTTGACCCACAATTTTGGTAGAATATCAAAGCTTGCAGGACTGGAAAGGGTCCGCTTCCATGACTTAAGGCATACCTTCGCCAGTCTCGCTCTCCTTCGTGGTGCCAAGCCAAAGGTTATCTCCGAAGCTCTTGAACACGCCTCGGTAGCCTTTACTATGGATACCTATTCCCATATAATATCTGGTATGCAGGAGGATATGATGGCGTTACTCGACGAAGTGCTGCCGTCAGGGGTGCCTCGAACGTCACGGAAGCGTCAAAACAGGGAAGTCCACGATTGAATGCCAGCGTAGCTCAGGGGTAGAGCAGCGGTTTCGTAAAGGCAAGTCCTAGACATCGTCCCGTCGAGTCCCATATCGTCTGCTACGGTCCCCGTAATGCCCCAATACGTCCGACCACACAGAATTACACCTAACCACATTCACGGGGAGCGTCACGGAGAGCGTCAAAGCTAAGAGTGGGTAGCGACGTGCCTCCACCTATTGCACTTCAATCTTATTGTGAGGTCATACAGAACAAGTCTGGCAATCACGTTCATACCTATATAGATGAGCGAGGTTCTACCCCTTTGAACCAATTCCAAATCCTACCGCCGCTCCAACGCATGGGAGGAAAAGATAGGCGGCAAATATGCCAAATGCGTATATCATGGATGATAGCTCCGGATAGTTACCCATAGAAGGGGTAGCCAGCACGTCATTAAAATGCTGCATGATGACCTCCGACCACGGAGATGCGAGCTCGATTACGAGACCCACGATAGCACCTACAATAGTGGAGATAATCGCCATAGTCCGCTCAATTCCCTAGTTCTAATTATAGCAGAGAGGGCAGATGCATGCTCCAGATTGGATCATCTTCGAAAACTATTTAACATTATTCCGGCGAGCGTGACAGCGAGCGTCAAAATCAAGAGGGAGAAGCGGTAAGCTCCGCCTCTATTCATTTTCCAGATTGACTGACGGTGGTATGATTAGATGTCAATGATAACTGACCTACTACGAAGCTTGAAACCAAATGAGAGGCGTGGTAGCAAGCCCCGTTGCCACCTACTGACATATGGTTCTCCGGAACAAGTTTCCGCGAAGCTCACGCAATTTATTGCAGCATGGGGAAAGGTAACCCCCTATGATCGCTGGATGCCGGAGGGTTTCGCCCGTATAGAAGAAGCTCAATTTGGCAGGGTCGACTTTCTTCTTGACCCAGCCATAGGAGATTGCCTAATCAATTGGTGGTTGGCTGTGCCCAAAGCAGGCCGCGTACCCCATTGGGATATAGCCAGCAGCTGCACCATTGAGGGCAGATCGGGACTTCTGCTCGTCGAGGCTAAAGCTCATGATCAGGAGTTGATTAAAGAAATGGCCGGTAAGAAACGGGGGAAGATTGAATCAGCAGATAGCCTACGGAACCGTAATCAGATAGACTCTTGCATGTATCATGCAAACATTTCGCTGTCGGCCGAAACAAAGTTGCCCTGGTCACTGTCCATCGAGCATCATTATCAGATGTCTAACCGTTTCGCATGGGCATGGAAATTAACAGAACTTAGGATCCCGGTAGTACTGATGTATCTGGGGTTCCTAAAAGCTGAAGAGATGTGTGATAAAGGTGTTCCCTTCGTTGAACATATATCTTGGGAGGATCTAGTGAAATCACAAAGCGCGAAGCTTTTTCCGGGAAACGTGTGGAACAACCGCTGGCTAGTACATGGTCAACCTTTTATTCCCCTTATTAGGTCCTATGAGCAACCACTTCTAGCATCTATCAAAGCTTAGGCATAATATCACCAACTCATTTGAGGGGTGCGGGGAGCGTCAAAACGAGCGTCAAAGCCAGCTACGGCTTGAACGTGCGCCGATGAAGTGTTTAGTTGTTACCGACTACACATGGCGAAGTGTAATCTTAGAATAGTTAGAAAGTTGTTGGCGGTTCGAATCCCCCTAGGCCCACCATAGTGTACGGTAGCCAGAACTTGGGGCTATTGCCGATAGAGCGGTGCGACGGTGATGATTTACAAGAGGTCTGGGTGCATACACTGTCAACCAGGGCTTTTGAACTCCGCTTCCATTATTTTGCGGAGCCGGTAAGAGAAGAGCCTATCATCTACCTCGACATCATCATATGTCAGGATGGAGTCTTTGGCCACCGAGCGAATAACTTTAGCTTTACTACTTAAACCTAGGGGGAGGTATTTACTCACCACACTGTCTTCGGCTCGAGCCAACCGACCGTATACGGTATAGCCACCCTCGCCATCCAGAATATCCCCCGGCCTCAAATCCTTTTTCGCTACTGAGGCGACATCGGCGACGAACGAACGGGACGAACCGGTAGGCTCGCCACGAAGAGCTACCGAAGCCACGCTTATCCCCAGCTCCAAACCGATGAGATGGCAGGGCCGGTACAGAGATGAATATTTACCCGAAGAATCGGTAGGCAAACCGTATTCAGAGAAGCAACGTTTAACATAATCGGTAGGTGCCTTAAAGACGACGTAAACACCCCAGCGCAGGTCATGCTTCACCGGGGTCCCGTCTCGGTTTTCACTAGCCACCACCTCTACCGTGCCGCTGTGTTCCAGAATGCCACCTGCAGACTCGGGCTTAAGGATTTCAGGCAGAACATCCACCCCCACCGGTGGAAACTTCAGGCCACATCTCTGCGGAACCAACCCAGTGGCATTGGCTACGGCACACATCTCAATAGCTGATTTGGTTCCGTCCAGAAAAGAATTGAACATCTGGGCATTGTAATCGCCAGATGCCACCTGCTCCTCGGAAAACCCATAGTATTGCCAGACGGTCTCTGGGGTTGAACAATGATATTCCGGTTGGTAGCGGGTGCCCTTGCCCGCACAGACAACGGATAAACCAACAGTTCGGGCCCAATCAACCAATTCGCAAATCAACGCCGGCTGGTCACCATAAGCCATAGAGTAGACCAGTCCTTTCTCATCCGCCTTTTCCCTGAGGGCTGCCCCCAAGAGAGCGTCCGCCTCAACATTGACCATAACAACGTGTTTCCCGGCTTCCAGTGCGTTCCAAGCGTGATAGGCACCTGCCTCAGGAACTCCGGTAATCTCAAGGATAATGTCCAGGTCAGCCTGGAGCAACCGGTCTGAATCACTAGTCAAAATGGTCTTTCCCCTACGAGCACCATCATTAATGGCGGCGGTAGAGTCCCCGAAGGATAGCATCTCCTCAGGCCAGCCAGTTCTCAAGCAGGCCTGTCTCGCCTTTTCTGGGTCCAGCTCGGCGATACCAACCAACTGCATCCCTGGAGTTAAACGTGCCTGAGCCAAGAACATGGTGCTAAATTTTCCAGCACCAATGACTCCAAGTCTAATGAGTCTACCAGCTTCTGCCCTCTGTTGAAGCAAACGGTACAAGTTCATCAAGCCACCTCGCTTATAGTTTCACATCAATGTGTGCCACATCCCACTTCCAATATCACCCTCTCAGTAATAGATGCTTTAGGTTATTTTGTCAAGCTACTTTTACCTTCTCCCCAGTACTTCATAGCTAACAGCGGGCGGCTGGCTGGATACGTTGACAGTTAGTAAGCCAGACTGTTAACCTAACCATAAGGCAATTAAGTGCCCCCAAACAGGATAGAATTTATGATGGTGAACTTTGTCATCGCCAAGCTGCCTTAGTTATCACGACGGAGATTGGTCGCCCTGTGAGAGCTAGTTTGAGCATATTTTTTTCCGCACCACTTGAAAAGCGAGGAGGTTTTTGATGAAGGCATGTGAAGGACAGTTAGGGCGAGTTTTCGTAATTCGGCTCGAGGATGGTGACGCACTACCCGAGTGTATTGAGCATTTCGCCGCGGAGAAAGGAGTCTCTACCGGACACGTTATCCTGGTGGGTGGAATCGGAGGCGGCGAGGTTGTTGTCGGCCCACGACGCTCCGAGGAAAGACCGCCAGAGCCAATGCTCCTGCCCGTCGACGGTGCCCACGAAATAATGGGGGTGGGGGTACTTGCCCTTGGTGAAGATGGTAAGCCACGCCTCCATATGCACGCCGCACTCGGACGCTCCGGGCAAACCATGAGCGGAGACATACGGTCTGGCATCACCGTCTGGTTCGTGGGCGAGGTCATTCTCTATGAAATCCTGGGCGCAGATGTGGCACGCATCTGGAACGATGAGAGCGGCTTTGCCCTTCTGGAGCCCGGGGCTAGGGCAAGACAGCAGTCTCAAGACTAGAACAAACGACGCCGCATCAGAGGGGCACAGATTTCTGAAGTATAACAAGGGTTGAGACCCAAATCCTGAAATCGGCTCAGCATATGACTCCTAGCTATCCCTTCAGGGAGACTCAGAACATAAGTCCAAAACAGTAGCCCCCAATAGCTAGTGGCCGGGTCGGAAATAAGCAATACAGTCAATTTCAATAAGCATATCCGGTAGCGCCAGGCCGGCGATTACCGTTGAGCGCGCTGGTTTATCGGCAACAAAATACCTCTCGTATACCTCGTTCATGGTGGCAAAATCTGCCTCATCTCGGAGAAATACAGTTACTTTGACCACATCATCCAGAGAGGCACCGGCAGCGGCCAAAACCCGCTTCATATTCTTAAGGCATATCCCGGTCTGGGCCTCTATTCCCACCACGGGGTTACCTTCAGCATCCACAGAGCCCAGCTGACCTGATACAAAAATGTAATCCCCGGCTCTTATGGCGGGAGAAAATGGAAGCTTAGGTGCACCGGGTACGGTGATAACCCTTTTTACCATGACAAACCTCCCTTTAATTCCATTTCAACCCCACTAGATGACTCACCGGCTCAATTCTTCACTATACGCAAAGTCGGCAGCCACCCCTCCGGTATGAATAAAAAGCACGGTATCCCCTCTGGCAAAATAACCCCGGTTAACAAGGCCAATTAGCCCGGACATGGCCTTGCCGGTATATACCGGGTCCAGAAAAATCCCCTCGGTCTGTGCCGCTAGTCTAATAGCCGCGATACATTCCCCGGTTGGTATGCCGTAACCCTGACCGATATAATCATCGTAGATTGTTACCTCATTCGGGGTTACGGTCATCTCCAGACCCAGCAGTCCAGCCGTCTCGCTGGCCTGAGTGACAACCAAATCTATGGCCGCGGTTTTCTTGTTCAAGACACTAATACCAATCACCTTAATCGGGAGCCCAAGACATTTGAACCCTAGAATCAATCCCGCCTGGGTGCTTCCTAAGCCATTGGTCAGAACCACATACCGAGCATCTATCTTCTGCTCTCTTAATTGTTGAGCAATCTCACCAGCGGCATTAACCCAGCCGGCAGTTCCTAAAGGAGTGGTACCACCGGCCGGGATTACCAAGGGGTTACGTCCCTGACGGCGTAGCTCATCAGCCAGCTCGTTCATCCTCTTCGGCATGGTGGTAAACATTTCAATCGGGTCAGCAACGTCTAGAATGTTAACCACTGAATTGAGGATACTGTGTAGCAAGAGATTACCCTGTGTCTCACTATGAATCCCCCTGACCAATATCAGGTAGGGCTCCATCCCCAACCTGCGGGCAGCAGCGGCCATTTGCAAGGCGAAATTAGACTGTGAACTGCCGCTGGTTATGAGGGTATCAATCCCTCTCTGCCTGGCATCGCCCAGTATGTATTCCAGTTTACGACACTTGTTACCACCCAAAGCCAGGCCGGTCAGGTCGTCACGCTTAACAAATAGGCGAGGCCCACCCAGGGTAGCCGAAAGGCGCGGTAATTCATGTAACGGAGTCGGCCAATGACCCAAGGTAATCCGTGGCAATTTTACTACAGACATCTCCACACCTCCTTTCAAAATATGGTTAACCTACCCCCCCATACTATGTTTCCCTTTTTTCAAGCTTACTTCGACTCTGCCTCATGCTATGGCTCCCTTTTTTATAATCTACTTCTCTATGATACACACCCCCGGACAATAAGAACAACTTTTTTTCAGTCCTCTCTCCCTACCTTTAATTACTTTTCACAACCCCAACCGCAATACCCGAATCTCAAGACCAATAATACCCTTTGAAGTTGATAGATGCCACATAGTGCGTACTCACGTTTCGGTTAAAGTTGCCGGTTGCACTAGTCGGCACATAATTGATAGTATAAGGTTACGACTAAAAATCAACAAGAGGAGCTAAAACTATGGGACAGTTCAAATCAGAAGAGGTAGAGAGGGAAGCGGTAAGGATGGTTGCCGCCCTGATGGCAGCCAGTGCCCGGACAGCTCCCAAGGCTAGGGGCGTTGATGCTATAGAGACGATGGTCATTGATGGCGATGACCTCGAACTTCTGGCTGGTGCCATGGAGGCCAAAGCGAAAGAGCAACCACCTTACCTGTCTCCAGTCTTTATCAGGGATGCCGGTAATGTCAGAAACTCCAGCTGTGTAGTTTTAATCGGGGTTACGGGTAATCCCAAGAAGATTGAGCAACCGATAGACTGCGGCACCTGTGGCTACAAAACATGTAAGCAGTTACTCAATGCCGGGAAACGACCGGGGAAGGATTTTAGCGGCCCGATTTGCATCCTGCAAGCCATTGACCTGGGTATCGCTCTGGGTTCAGCCGTTAAACTGGCTAGCGAACTCAACGTCGATAACCGTATGATGTACACCATCGGAGCAGTCGCCAAGAAGCTAGAGCTCATGGATACCGACATCGCTATCGGTATTCCACTATCCCTAACCGGTAAGAACATCTATTTCGATAGGCAGTAGAGCGTCAATACCTGTAGCCGCTATGCATGGCCCTTTATATATGCAATGGCTCTACAAATCAAAAGGGTTTGCAATCGGTCAAGAATATGTTATAATTAGCTACAATCAAAAAGCCTTCTGGTGGTTAGAGCGAGGTGGCACCACCCGTTCCCATCCCGAACACGGAAGTGAAACGCCTCAGCGCAGACGATACTGAAGGGGCAACTCTTTGCGGAAAATATGCCACTGCCAGGGGGCTTTATTAGTAAGTTACCAGGATCATCCGAAGGTTTGGGTGGTATCTTTGACCTTTTATCTCTAGGTGGTTTATAATCTAGGTGATAATGCTTGTGACAGGGTAAAAAAGGTAAATCTAGGGAGAAAAAGATGGCTAGCCGATTTGAGAAATTCTCAGAGCGAGCTCGCAGAGTTCTTACCTTAGCTCAAGAAGAAGCGCAGAACCTTAACCACAGCTATATTGGGACAGAGCATATCTTGCTTGGTTTGGTGCGGGAGGAAGGGGGAGTAGCGGCTAAGGTTCTGACTAACCTGGGTGTCGGTTTGAACAAAGTGCGCGCTTCTGTGGAGTTTGTTATCGGGCGTGGTGAGAAACCCAGCACCAGCGAAACCGGTCTTACCCCTAGAGCCAGGCGAGTCATTGAACTAGCGATTGATGAGGCGCGCTACCTGGGTCATAATTATATTGGCACTGAGCATCTATTGCTGGGACTACTGCGTGAGGGGGAGGGAATCGCCGCCGGGGTATTAGATAGCTTTGGCATTACCCTGGAGCGGGCACGCGCCGAAACAGCACGTGCCCTAAGTGGAGGAACGGCTAGGTCCCGAACGGCTCGCCCCGCAAGTCGCACCCCGGCTCTGGACCAGTTGGGTATTAACCTGACTGAGGCATCTCGCGCAGGTAAACTTGACCCGGTTATCGGACGAACCAAGGAAATTGAACGGGTAATTCAAATCCTCAGCCGCCGAACCAAGAACAACCCAGCTCTCATTGGTGAGCCCGGTGTAGGCAAGACAGCCATTGTTGAGGGGTTGGCTCATCGTATTGTGGCCGGGGATGTACCAGAGACACTAGAGGGTAAGCGGCTGATTGCCCTGGATATCGGTGCGGTAGTCGCCGGGACAAAATACCGGGGTGAGTTTGAAGAACGGCTGAGGAAGATTATTGATGAGATAAAGACGGCCGGGAACTGCGTACTCTTTATTGATGAGTTCCACACTATGGTGGGTGCCGGAGCCGCTGAGGGGGCGGTGGATGCCGCCAATCTTCTGAAACCAGCGCTGGCACGGGGGGAAATCCAGTGCATCGGGGCGACCACTCTTGATGACTACCGGAAGTATGTTGAGCGGGATGCAGCGCTTGAGCGCCGCTTCCAGCCGGTTTTGGTAGAGGAGCCCTCTGTTGATGAAACCCTGGAGATTTTATGTGGTGTTAAAGAGCGCTACGAGGAGCATCACCATCTCACAATAAGCGATGAGGCCCTGAGTGCAGCGGTAACACTGGCCGCCCGATACATACCTGACCGTTTTCTGCCGGACAAGGCTATTGACCTGATTGACGAGGCAGCGTCAAAGGTGAGAATTAAACATAGGACCATCCCCATCACTCTAAAGGACGCTAGGCGCCTTGAGGACAGTGTGCGCCGGGATAAAGATGCTGCCCTGGCTACCCAGCAGTATGATTACGCCGCGGAACTACGCCAGCGGGAGCATCAAATTGAGGAAAAAATAAAGAAGCTGGAAGCCGAGTGGCACACCGAGCAGGAGCAGCACAAGCCAGTGGTAACTGCCGAGAATATCGCTGAGGTGGTGAGCATGTGGACCGGTATTCCGGTGGTGCAGTTAGCTGAAGATGAGACGGCCCGCTTGATAGATATGGAGGAGGTGCTGCATCGTCGCATTATCGGTCAGGATGAGGCCATTAATACTATAGCCAAGGCGGTAAGGCGAGCCCGAGCCGGACTCAAAGACCCCCGGCATCCAATCGGTAACTTTATCTTTCTCGGCCCTACCGGCGTGGGTAAGACAGAGCTAGTTAGAGCGCTGGCTCAGTTCATGTTTGGCAGTGAGGATACTCTAATCAGGCTTGATATGTCTGAGTTTATGGAGAAATTCGCGGTATCCCGACTGGTCGGGGCACCACCGGGGTATGTTGGCTACGATGAAGGTGGCCAGTTAACTGAAGCCGTCAGGCGTAAGTCATATTGTTGTATTCTCCTTGATGAGATTGAAAAGGCTCACCCTGATGTGTTTAATATACTGCTCCAGATATTTGATGACGGCCACCTGACAGATGCTAAGGGCCGCCGCGTTGACTTCCGCAACAGTATCATCATCATGACCAGTAACATAGGTGCTGAGTTTATCCGGAAGGGCTCCATCCTTGGCTTTACGGTTGGTAGTGACGAGGCAAAAACCCAGGAGCAGTCTTATGAGCGAATGAAGGAGAAATTACTTGGCGAACTAAAGAAGGTCTTCCGCCCTGAGTTTCTCAATCGTGTTGACGGGACAGTTGTATTCCATCCGTTGAACAGAGAACATATCAGAAAAATAGTTGATTTGATGCTGGCTACAGTGAACCAGCGACTGTCGGAGAAGGGAATGAAGCTAGAGGTAACCGATGCCGCTAAAGATTTCCTGGGTGAGAAGGGTTATGATGAGGTCTTTGGGGCTCGGCCCCTGCGCCGGGTCATTCAAGATATGGTTGAGGATAAACTCTCGGAAGGTTTGCTCAGCGGTACACTCCAGTCGGGAGACACGGTGGTAGTTGACCTGAAAGAGGAAGAGATTATCGTCCACCCCCAAGCCGTTGGTGCCTTGCCGGGAGAGGGAAAAGCATAAGTTATAGAGCACCAAGTGGATTAGTAAATGGGCGGTGTAACTCAGGTAAGGAAGGCAATTGCTGTTCAGCTTACTACAAAATCTAAGGCCTGTTTATTGTGTGTTAAAGGGTGGAGACTTGGAGAGAGACAGGAAATCCACCCTTTAATTTTACCCAAGAGGCTCGGGAATCGGGGAGGGAGTTAAAGGTATGGGGGTAGATTGGGGAAGCGCTTTTCTAATCGCCGGTACCGGCTTCGGTACCGTATTTCTGGTACTAATTATTCTAGCCGCCACCATATCGCTGATAGGACTGGCATCCAGAAGAATTAGCCACGGTAAAGATAAAGCTAATAGCGCACAGAAGGGAGAATAAAATTGCCACAAGAGATTGTTGAAGTCCCCATAACCGGGAAGATTCTTAGTGTCAACGTCAAACCCGGGGATGAGGTTAAAGAGGGCGATATACTCTGCATACTGGAATCAATGAAGATGGAGAACCCGATACTGGCTCCGATAGATGGTACCATTAACCAGGTAGGAGTTAATGCTGACCAGGTAGTTAAGCCCGGAGAAACAATAGCCATTATTGATTATTAAGCTGAGGATTTATGTTCGGTCTTTTCGAAACTGGGTTTGCCAGCTTCACCTGGGGCAACGGGATAATGCTGGCGCTTGGCGGTGCGCTTCTATATCTGGGCATCGTCAAAAAGATGGAGCCCCTGCTGCTGGTGCCTATTGGCTTCGGGGTCCTGCTGATTAACCTGCCTCTCGGCGGCTTAATGGAATCTATAGTTGATGGCAAGGTGGTTGAGGCATACGCCATCGGCGGTGAGCCGGCAGGAATACTCTCTCGTGTCTTCCGCTACGGTCTGGTCTGGGAGATAGTACCCGTCTTTATCTTTCTTGGTTTGGGGGCGATGACTGACTTTGGGCCAGTTATTGCTAACCCGAAGACACTCCTCCTTGGCGCCGGGGCACAGTTCGGTGTCTACGCCGCCTTCTTCATTTCCCTATTGCTCGGGTTCAGTATCAACGAGGCCGCCTCCATCGGCATCATTGGTGGTGCTGACGGCCCGACGACTATCTTCCTAACCAACCGGCTGGCTCCGGAACTTATCGGGGCTACCGCGGTCGCTGCCTATACCTATATGGCCTTGGTACCCCTTATCCAGCCGCCGGTAATAAAAGCACTCACCACTAAAAAAGAGCGCGCCATATATATGAAACCCCAACTACGCCCGGTATCTAAAGTTGAAAAAATTCTGTTTCCCATCATCGGCTCCATTATTATCATCCTGCTGGTGCCTAAGTCAGCCCCCCTTATTGGTATGTTCATGTTTGGCAACATTCTCAAGGAATCCGGGGTGACTGATAGACTGGCGGACACAGCGGCCAACGCCTTTATGAATATCCTGACTATCCTCCTCGGTATCTCGGTCGGTGCCTTTATGAGCGCCGAATCATTTCTCAAACCCGAGACCCTGATGATATTTGGTCTGGGGATAGCCGCCTTTGCTGCCTCCACCTTCTTCGGGGTAATCCTGGCCAAGTTCATGAACCTCTTCCTTAAAGAGAAGATTAACCCCATGATCGGCGCCGCCGGTGTCTCGGCAGTCCCGATGGCATCCCGGGTGGTGCAGAGAATGGGACAGGAAGCCAACCCGCGCAACTTCCTCTTGATGCACGCCATGGGTCCCAATATCGCCGGCGTTATCGGCACGGCTACTGCCGCCGGTATATTCCTGGGCATACTGGGCTAGGCCAGCTACTCAGCTCGCCAAAGCCCTTCTTCCCCGTCTTAAGACACCGATTGCGTTACCCCCCAAGATAGAGTAGAGTTATCACGTGAGGAAAACAGACAGGTCCACCAGCACTATGTTTGTCTGCCAGCAGTGCGGCAAGGAGAGCCTGAAATGGCTGGGGCGCTGTCCCAACTGTCAGCAGTGGAACACCTTTGTTGAAACCAGGGTAACCACCCCCACCACCTTCTCGCCTATTTCGCCAGTTAATCCACCCCAGGAGCTATCCCAGGTGGCTACTGATGCTCAAGATCGTTTTCCTCTCCCCCTACTTGAGTTTAACCGGGTGCTGGGTGGAGGCATCGTGCCCGGCTCTCTGGTGCTTATCGCCGGCGACCCTGGCATTGGCAAATCAACCCTCCTGCTTCAGGTTTCAGCCCTTATCACCCAGGCTCAAGGTAATGTGGTCTATGTTTCCGGTGAGGAAACACCCCGCCAGATTAAGCTCAGGGCAGAGCGTCTTGAGATGAAGGGAGACAAGCTTTATCTCCTAGCGGAGACTAATCTTGAGGTTATCCTGAACCAGATTGAGCAATTATCACCCAGTCTGGTGGTCATTGATTCCATTCAGACCGTCTATCGCCCCGAGTTAGATACGACACCGGGTAGTATCACCCAGGTGCGGGAGTGTACCCTGCAGCTTATGCGCTGGGCAAAGCTCAGTGCCACACCCATTTTCATTGCTGGCCATGTAACTAAGGACGGGGCTATCGCCGGTCCCCGGGTTCTAGAGCACATTGTCGATGTGGTGCTCTACCTCGAGGGTGAGCCTTTTAGCAGCTACCGCCTGCTGCGTTGTGCTAAAAATCGCTTTGGTTCTACTAACGAGGTTGGTATCTTTGAGATGAAAAAAGAGGGGCTGGTTGAGGTCACTGACCCATCGCAGGCTCTCCTGTCACGGCGCTTTAGCCAAGCCATCGGCTCAGTGGTGGTACCGACCCTTGAAGGCAGCCGCCCTCTGCTGGTTGAGATTCAGGCGCTGACCAACCCTACCAGTTTTGGTTTACCACGACGCACCGCTAACGGCATTGACTTTGGTCGGCTCTTGCTCATTACCGCCGTGCTGAGCCGGCACGTCGGCCTGAAGCTTGGCAACCAAGATATTATCGCTAATGTTACCGGTGGGCTTAGGATTGGAGAGCCAGCTGCCGATTTAGGCATTGCCCTAGCTATCGCCTCCAGCTACCGGGATATGGGGGTTGACCCCAACCTGGCAGCAGTGGGCGAGGTCGGCCTGAGCGGTGAGCTAAGACCCGTTTCTCAGCTAGAAAGAAGGGTGAGTGAAGCCGCCCGACTAGGCTTTAAACGCTGCCTGGTGCCTAAAAGAGGGGCTCAGGTTAGGGGTAAGGATATTGAGCTTATCCCGGCCAGCACCCTGAGGGAAGCCATCGGACTGGGGCTGGTTAAAACTAAGGCAAAAGACAGAGCTAACGAGGATGGGGTGTAATTAAATGGCGCATGGGAATAAATCAGGGGACACCGGGGTTATCCCCTCGGGTACCACCGGGGTGAAGCCCCGGCAGGCAGCGATAACCATTGACGTTGTCATTCCGGCGTTCAATGAGGCAAGCTGTATTGGGGGCGTGCTGCGTGACGTGATGATGGCAAGGCAGCATGACTGGTTTCAAATCCAGAATATCTACGTGATTTCAGATGCGTCGACGGACCAAACGGATAACATTGTGCAACAAGTTGCCAGGAGAGACCGGAGAATAAAACTGATCAGGAAACAGGAGAGGAAGGGCAAGCAGGACTCAATAAACCTGGCATTCTCGGTTACTAATGCGGACGTTGTCCTTTTCATTGATGCTGATGTGAGGTTAGCCAGTGAACATAGCCTAGCCAAGCTGCTACACCACTTCCGTGATGGTAATGCAGCGTTGGTTCAGGGTGGCCTTGTCCGTATCCACCCCGGCTTTACCATCCATGCAGCAAAGCTGGCAGCTCATTTTGACTGGATTGTGGTAGACAGGGTCAGAAGACGAAAAGCTATCTCATGGTGGAGTATAGATGCACGGGTAATGGCTCTATCAAGAGACTTCTGCCGTTGTCTTGTGTTGCCTTGTTCCCTCGCCGATGACCAGTTTATCTTCTACTCCTGTATTCAACAGGGTCGCAAGTTTGTCTGGGCGGACGACGCCATCTTCTATTACTTGCCGCCTGAGTCGATAGCAGATTTCAGTCATCAGTGGAGCCGGTACTTCTTCTACACTAAGAAATCGCGTCAATACTTCGGCAAAGAGCTCGTGGACAAAGATATGAGCGTTCCCGGACTGTGGCGAGAAATCTTGTCTTGCCTTCTTCGTCATCCCCTCTGTGGGCTGACGTGGCTCTTGTGCTATGCCATAAGTAGGGTTGAGTTCATGCTCAGGATTGATTTCGATAAATATGAACGCGGCTTCTTCTGGACAAAATCCAGTCCGCTAAAAACAGAAAATAGTGATTTCCCCATAGATTCACCGCTGCATCATAAACACCAGGGCATCCATTGACCACGATAATTCAATCGGGGCTAAAGTTAGCACTAAGGATATCAAGCTTATCCCGACGAGCACCCTGAGGGAAGCAATAGGGCTGGGACTGGTTAAGAGCCAGGATACAGACCGCTTGCTCAAGGAGGAATGAGGAATATGGAAGAGAACAAACAAGATGTGATGATAAGAGCCTATGCAACGCTATCGGCGCTCCGAAAAAACATTGACCCGATAGCTTATGGTGTCACAGAGGTCTATGTACGTGAATTTCATAACTCTCTTGACAGACTAGAGACCGTTGGGATAGATGTTCTGGAGTTTCGTATTCCAGAGTCAGTAGTGAAGCCCCGAATTACGAGTACACATAGGGATGGTGGGAGAAGCTATTCTGATGAAAAATATGTGGATAAACCGTATTTGTTGACTAAAATAGATGCTATCCTTGGCTACTTTGAAATTATTACCGCTGAGAAACCCAAAACGATAGGTTTCCACAAACCTGATAATCAATAAGGTAGAAATTTTATGTAAACTTAATTCTCAAATTGCTGGGTGACTATCGGAATGAGACACACAAAGCGCAGGGGGTCATGGCCCTTATTAACCAGGCAGTGATTCTCATCAGGCGCAATAAAGACAACGCTGCCCTTAGCTATTTCAGTTCCCCCTTCTTCACCCACCACGACCCCGCGACCAGAAATAACAAACACCTCATGTTCCCACGGGTGAGAATGAGACGGGGTTGAGCTACCCGCCTCAACCTCAAAGACTCGCATGCGGAAATTCGGTGCTCCGTCATCAGCGGTAATAACATCATACTTAGCTACCCCGGGCGACTCATAAGTGGGCTTAACATCAAGATAATGACATATTTTCATCACCATTAACCTCCCTAGATACAACTAGGCTATTATATCATTTTATAATTCACATGTAACTTGTTCTGACTCGCTCACTATGTATTGGTAGATATAATACCGGTTTTTGCCTTATAATCAGGTGAGGAGTTAGACTTAAGAATGCACAGCCAGCTAAAAGCAGGCGCCATCATTGTAGCTGCGGGCTCAAGCCAGCGGATGGGTGGCGTGGACAAGGTAATGGCGTTATTAGGGGGAAAGCCAATCTTAGCCCGGGTAGTTGATACCTTTCAGGACTGCAAGCTAATTACCCAGATTGTCATCGTCTTAAGCAAGCCAAACCTGGAGCGAGGTAGGCAACTGGTAACTGAACACAGCTGGTCTAAGGTAACCGATGTCTGTCTTGGGGGCAGACGGCGTCAGGATTCAGTCGTTGCTGGACTTAACCGACTCCATGACTGTGACTGGGTGGTAATCCACGATGGCGCCAGGCCGTTACTAACCGAAGAGTTAATCGATCGGGGACTGAACGAAGCCGAGGCGACTGGTGCCGCCGCTGCTGCCATACCAGTTACTGATACCATTAAGGCGGCGGGAGATGACTGGCTCGTTCAGGAAACGCTACTAAGGCAAAATCTATGGGCAGTGCAGACACCACAGGTATTTCGCTTTGATATAATAGCCGAAGCCTACCACAAGGCAGATGATGAGGTAACCGATGACGCTTCGCTGGTGGAGCAGTTAGGCTACCGGGTTAAGCTTTATATGGGCGCTTATGATAATATAAAGATAACGACTCCTCGCGACCTGGCTTTAGCTGAGGTCCTATGGCAGAAGCATGGAAAATAGGCTACGTATTGGCATAGGCTATGATGTTCATCCCCTGACTCAAGGGAGGAGATTGGTGCTGGGAGGGGTGGATATACCCTGTGACAGAGGGCTTAGTGGCTGGAGCGATGCTGATGTGTTAACCCATGCTATTATTGATGCCCTCCTTGGGGCGGCTGTCCTAGGCGACATCGGCAGCCATTTTCCTCCCGGCGAGGCACAATACAAGGATATTTCCAGCCTGGTTTTGCTTAAAAGAGTAAGCGATGAACTTAAAGAAAAAGGCTGGCGGGCAAGTAACATTGATGCGACTGTGGTCGCTGAGCAACCGATACTGGAGGAATTTACTGGCCGGATGCGACACAATCTCAGCCAGACACTCGGCATTGAGACGGGTCAGGTAAGTGTGAAGGCGAGCACCTCAGCTCGGTTGGGCTTTGTTGGTCGCGGGGAAGGGATAGCCACCTGGGCGGTAGCCTTGATAGAAAGTATTTCAAGTCAGGTAGCAGTTGGCAATGAATAAGTATGCGATAAGCTCAATAGTTAGTTTCTTTCCGGTGGGGCTTAACTGCATCTGTCTTCAGCCCCGGCCTGTCCGGGGCAACTAGGCGCAAAGTCTAGTCTGGAAAGGAGATGTAGTGTAATGTCGCTTACCGCCAGCATTAAAAGAGATATTAAAGCTGCCCTTGACCGAGACCCGGCAGCCACCAGCAGCCTGGAAGTATTTTTTACCTACCCGGGGTTTCATGCGCGTCAGTATCACCGGGTAGCCCACACCCTGCATCGGTGGCGTCTCCGGGGACTAGCCCGGCTTTTATCCAATATCAGCCGATTCCTTACCGGTATTGAAATTCACCCCGGGGCTAAGATCGGTGAAGGGCTCTTCATTGACCATGGTATGGGGGTGGTTATTGGCGAGACATCCGAGATTGGAGATAACGTTACCCTGCATCAAGGGGTAACCCTGGGTGGCACCAGCACTCAGCGGGTCAAGCGCCACCCTACCCTGAAGAATAATGTAATGGTCGGGGGTGGGGCACAGCTTATTGGCAACATTACCATTGGGGAAAACTCCAAGGTGGGCGCCGGCTCGGTGGTGCTGAATTCAGTGCCGCCCAATGCTACTGTGGTTGGAGTGCCGGGACGAGTAGTCGCTGTCAGAAACCCAGACACCGATACGATAGAGAAGTTACCCGACCCGGTAGGGGAACGACTGGAACACCTGGAAAGAAGACTATCTGAACTAGAGAAGCGCCTGAATAAGACTAAAGGGAGAAAAGGTGAAGGTATTTAATACGCTTTCGGGACGAAAAGAAGAATTCTTACCCCGGGGTGATGAGGTTAAGATGTATGTCTGCGGGGTTACCCCTTATGATGAGTGTCATATCGGACACGCCATGAGCTATATCATCTTTGATGTTATCCGACGCTATCTTCAGTTTAAGGGCTACAATGTAAAGTATGTGCAGAATATTACTGATATAGACGACAAGATTATCGATCGGGCCAGTAAACTTGGCATTTCGGCCAGTGACTTAGCCCAAAGGTTCACTGAGCGCTATTTTGAGGATATGGATGCCCTGAATATTAGTCGGGTTGATATCTATCCCCGGGTTACTGAAGAGATACCTAAGATTATTGAGGTGATACAGGGCCTAATTGACAAAGGGCATGCCTACCCCGCCGGAGGCAGCGTCTATTTCCGGGTAAATAGCACCCCTGATTACGGAAAGCTATCCCACCGCAACCTGGACTCTATGATGAACAGCTGCCGCCTTGAGATGGGGAAGGAGAAAGAAAACCCCATGGATTTTGCCCTGTGGAAGGCAGCTAAGCCGGGGGAGCCATGGTGGGAGAGTCTCTGGGGCAAGGGTAGGCCAGGCTGGCATATTGAATGCAGCGCCATATCCCTAAAGTATCTGGGTGATACCCTTGATATTCACGGCGGCGGGCAGGACCTAATCTTCCCTCACCATGAAAACGAGATTGCCCAGTCGGAGAGCTTTACCGGGGTTAAGCCATTTGTTAAGTACTGGCTACATAACGGGATGGTGCAGTTCGGCGCTGAGAAGATGAGCAAGTCCCTGGGCAACCTGATAACCATAAAGGAGGCTGTAGATAAGTATAGCGCTGATGCCATTCGTATCTTTATCCTTAATTCTCACTACCGTAGCCCACTTACCTATTCGGAGGAGGCACTTGAGGCGGCAGCGAGGGGGGCTGATAGATTACGAGAGACAGCAGTTCATCCACCTACAGGCAATATACCTTACAAGCAGATAGATATTGAGTCTTACCGCCAACAATTTATTGACGCGATGGATGATGATTTTAATACTGCCCAAGCTCTGGCGGTGCTTTTTGAGTTGGCTAGGGAGATTAATCGGTTTGCTGATGAAGGCCGCGATTTTCTAGAAGCTCAGCATACACTTTGGGACTTAGGCACTACATTAGGTTTAACCTTTAGCTTACCTCAAAAACGTCTTAGTGCTTACCCTTTTATCGAGCTTCTGATTTCTATTCGCAACCAATTACGGGAAGCGAAGCAGTGGCAACTAGCTGATGAGGTCCGGGCTAAACTAGGCGAGCTAGGCATAGTCCTTGAGGATACCCCTCAGGGCACCATACCCAAATATAAGCGATAACCTTGAGGTAACCCATGAATGACCTGGGCATCATCATAATTGGCATCGTAATACTGTGCTTGATGGGCTTCGGGATGAGAGGCTTTTTCACTAATCCCGATGTTCCCCTGGCGCTCCGAGTAGGTGTGGGTGCTATTGGGGGCGGGATACTAGCACTTGTGGTAAGGGGTATTAAGGCTAGATTAAGCAAGCATAAAACAGAAAATCCCAAGGAGGTAGACAAATGATTATCACCACTTCTGACCAGGTAGAGGGAAAAACGATTGCCAGAACGATTGGACTAGTTAAGGGCAACACCATCCAGGCAAGACACATAGGTAAAGATATCAGGGCAGGGTTAAAGAGTATCGTCGGCGGCGAGATAACCGACTATACCGAGATGATGTCTAGCGCCCGGGAGCAAGCTATCCAGCGCATGGTGGAGGATGCCAAAAAGCAGGGGGCTAATGCCATAGTCAGTATGCGACTGGCCACCTCAATGATAATGCAGAATGCGTCTGAGGTGCTGGCCTACGGAACCGGCGTCGTGCTGGAATAAGCTAAGATTTGCACAAGAAGACAGTTTCTTTCCAAACCGCCATCTTTCCCTCTGAATAAGTAGAAATACGTATCGTAAGTTGCCTTGTGAGGTAAAACTTATGAAGGCAGGAGGTAGCGTAGATGAAAAAACATGTTACCACGATAGTGCTAGTCGCAGTATTAGCCGGTGGAGGTGTCTTTGCTGGGATTAAGATAACTGATATGTCAGAACGAATAAATGAACTTGAAATAAGCTACGCCTCCCTCCAATCTGGATATGATATCCTTGAATCTGGATATGATATCCTTGAATCTGAATTTTATACACTTCAGTTCAACCACAACTCGCTGCAAGCTGACTATGGTTCACTCCAGTTGGACTATGGTTCACTAGAATCCAGTTATGAATCGTTAAGCTCAGACTACAATGTTCTTCGAGGCAGGATGACTCAACTCGAGATTACGAATTCAGAACTTCAAACTGAAAACGAAAGACTTCGAGAGCTTTTGGAGCAGTATGAGAATGTGCCTCACGGTTACTATTCTACTAGGCAATTCCCATATCATCAGAATACGTTGGAAGAATTATATGTATTTCTGGATTATGAGTTTGGGCTACCAACAAATTATAAGCTTGGTATATTTGACTGTTCAGAATCGGCAACATATGTAGAATGGGCATTAGAAAACAGTGGCTTTGACGCCGTTATTGCTGTTGGGCCGATACCGTGGGATCCCGATGCTGGCTATCACGCCTGGGTTCTAGTCTACTTCTTGAACGATACAATGATAGCTCTTGAACCTACAGCCTTGACTGGTGACTTTTCCCCTACAACCTTTGGTATTGTTGGTTGGGAAGACCCACTTAACCCTGCATGGCAAAACTACTACGAAGGTTATGACACCCTTCTTGAGAATATTTACCAAGCTATTCAGGATTCTGGCAGGTGGGAATGGAATTGGTGGGAGGGTTACTGGGGCTTCATGTAAGATACCTTAGAGTAAGAGCGAAAAGGATGTAGAACTAAAAGAATTATGGCAAGTAGCCTGGTACTGGAGCAATTAGAGCGACTACCGGTAAGTCCCGGTGTCTATCTTATGAAGGACGCTGCCGGGAACATTATATATGTGGGAAAGGCAGCTAACCTCCGTAGCCGGGTCAGGTCATACTTTGCCGCGGGGCAGAAACTATCACCAAAACTGGAGCGAATGGTAAGCCGAATCCGTGACCTCGATTTTTTTGTCACCTCATCAGAGCAGGAAGCGCTTATCCTTGAGCTAAACCTGATAAAGAGGCACCGCCCCCGCTACAATGTCCGCCTTAAGGATGACAAGACCTTCCCCTACCTTAAAATAGATATCAACCAGGATTGGCCCCGGGTATATATAACCCGTCGTCTGGAGGAAAACGGGGGCCGTTACTTTGGTCCCTTCGCCAGTGCTAAGTCAGTGCGTCAGACGCTAAAGGTGATAAGGGAAATTTTCCCCTTTCGTTCCTGTTCCAGAACTATCACCGGTTCTGACTCCCGTCCCTGCCTTGACTATTACATCCAGCGCTGCCTGGCACCCTGCATCGGTGCCGTGACTAAAGAGGAGTATACCGGGGTAATAAAGCAGATAGTCCTTTTCCTTGAGGGCAAGCAGGAAAAAGTCGTCCGGGAGCTGGAAGCTAAAATGAAGCAGGCATCGGACGCTTTAGATTTTGAAAAGGCGGCTTTACTCAGAGACCGAATCCAGGCAGTAAACCGGGTTGTTGAAGGACAGAGAATTGCCACTGCAGTGAGAGGTGAGCTAGACGCCATCGCCTTTGCTCAGGATAGAAACCAGGCCTATGTCCAGGTCTTCTTTATTCGCGGCGGTAAGCTGGTGGGCCGGGAGAGTTTCATACTGGAGGGCACCCGCTCTGAAGAGTCGACCCAGATTATGACCAGTTTTATTAAGCAGTTTTATAGCTCGGCACCCCATATACCCCCCTTATTAGTGCTCCAGTACCCGGTAGAAGATAAAGATACTATTGAGCACTGGCTGGAGAGCAAAAGAGGGGCTAAGGTTCGCATCCAGGTGCCCCAGCGGGGCAGTAGAAAACAACTTATAGATACTGTCGCCGAAAATGCCCGTCAGGGTTTGGAACAGCTTAAGATTAAGCAGTTGGCGGCACCAAAAGTAACGGAGGCAGCTCTAACTGAAATACAAAGAGAACTTCACCTACCCCATTTGCCCTTACGTCTTGAGGGCTATGACATCTCCAACATACAGGGGAAATTGGCCGTGGGCAGTATGGTGGTCTTTGAAAACGGGAAGCCAAAGCCGTCTCACTACCGACGCTTCAGAATTAAGACGGTAGTTGGAGCTGATGACTACGCCATGATTCATGAGGTGCTCAGCCGCCGCTTCAAGCACCTGAGTGATGCCACCGATACCTGGGCCATCCGGCCCGACCTGGTCCTGATTGACGGTGGGAAGGGCCAGCTCAATGCCGCCCTATCAGCCATGGGTAAAGCCGGTGTCGACTCGGTGCCTGTCGCCAGTCTGGCCAAGGAAAATGAGGAGGTCTTCATCCCCCGGCAGCCAGAGCCGATTACTCTGCCCCGTAGCTCCCCGGGGCTGCAGCTGCTGCAGCGTCTCCGGGACGAGGCACACCGCTTTGCTCTAGGCTATCACCGGAAAATACGCAGGAAGGAAAGCACTGTGTCCATCCTTGATAGTGTTCCCGGCATCGGGCCCAAGCGTAAGCGAGCCCTGCTCAGGCAGTTTGGTTCGGTTCAGGGTATCCGCGACGCTCCAGAAGAGGAGCTAGCCGCCACCAAAGGCATAACTAAGAGCCTCACTAAAAAGATAAAGATATATTTGTAACTATGACGCTAACTAACTTACTAGCGTAGTCAGTGTGGAAAAGCTAGCCAAGAAAGTAAAGGAGTATCTGTAACCGAAATGCCAGCAAATCTACCGCCACAATACTTTGAGGCTGAGAAGAGGTTCCGCTCCGCTAGGAGCGCCGAAGACAAGATTATAGCCCTGGAAGAAATGCTGGCGATTATGCCCAAGCACAAGGGGACTGACCACCTGAAGGCAGACTTGAGGCGGAAGATTGCCAGGCTGACCCAGGAATCGGAGAGAAAGTCGGGGGCTAAGCGAGCCTCAATGCTCATTGAGAAAGAGGGGGCAGCCCAGGTAGTGGTAATTGGTCTGCCCAATTCAGGCAAATCCCAGCTCGTTTCCAGCATCACCAACGCCTCTCCACCGGTAGCGGAATACCCCTTTACCACCCAGTCTGCCACCCCGGGGATGATGGAATTTGAGAATATCAAGATTCAGCTGATTGATACCCCACCCCTAACCGAACAGTCGGTTCACTGGTGGCTGCCCCATATGATTAAACGGGCTGATGCGCTACTGACTGTAGTGGACTTAAGTAACAACCCCCTCACCCAGATGGAAAACATTACGGCGCAACTGGAGGGGATGAGAGTCGGCGTCGGCGAGATTAAGGCAGGAGAGGAACCGGGCATCATATTATCACACAAGAAGGCGCTAGTTATTGGTAACAAGGTAGATTTAGAGAATACCGGTGACAGCTACATAGCGTTAAGGAACAAATACGGTGGGCAGCTGCCGGTTACGGCTATCTCCGCCAAACAGGGGAACGGGCTGGAACAATTGCGGTATGAAATCTATAAGATGCTGGATATTATTCGGGTGTATACCAAGGCTCCCGGTAAAAAGCCCGAGCTTAATGACCCGATAGTCATGGATAGGGGAAGCACCGTTGAGGATGCCGCTGAAGATGTCCACAAGGACTTCCGAGCCAGGCTCAAGTATGCCCGCATCTGGGGTTCGGGAAAACACGACGGGGTGATGGCGAAACGAAACCACGTTCTTCAGGACGGTGATATTATAGAGCTGCATCTATAGGTGGATTATCGCGTTTGTAAATAAACCCATACACTGGCTAGTAGGTCTGGACACTATTATAAAATCTTCGAAAATCTTTGCAGTTCCTGGTGCGAACCTGCTCCCCCCTCTCCTCAGCTGTTGCGGCAATCAAGGCGTCTGCTGCAAGTCTCATGCGTTCACTCCTGCTGCAGGATCTAAGCCACTGTCCAGCCTTCATTGCTGCCGTAGTGCTTAATGGAGCTTCTTGAAGGAAGTAACGTATCAACGCAGTGTACTCAATTTCTTCTTGGCGACCTAATCCTGCATATTGCCATAACTCGGTGACACAGAGCGTACTGTAGGAGGCTGACTTTGGTTGCCTTCTCACAGAGTCTATGAGAGTAAATGCAGCAGCATCTCCTCTCCAGTAATCTATGAATACACACGTGTCATAGAGGTCGCTCATTAACCGCTACTCTGCTTTCTTGAGTCGTTCAATAAGTGAGTGACCGAGCAATTCACGCACTTCTTTTACGAATTCTTTGCCAGTAGGTAAATCTGGACGCCTCCCAGCCGCAAGACGCACAATCTCATCAGCCTCTTCCATGCTTAGGTCTATGGGGCTACCCAAGGGCTCTGCCAAGAATTTCTGCAACTTTGGAGAGTCCCACACGTTTAAGGCCATCTTAGGAACTCCACTCTGAGCGGTACCCCAATCTCTAGCAGATGTACCAGCTGCATACCCGCGGGAGATAGAATCGAAATGAGTAGCATCAGCAAAATAGGTGTTACCCGCTCTATAAAAAAGTTCTGGCCCAACCATATGTTCCATCATTTGCCTTCGTGTTCGCTCTTCAGGTGATAAAATCTCTTCAGATCTGCTATCCAATGTCTTGTCAGGCGATGGTTCCTTTGCTAGTCTGTGCGTTTGAATTAACGTACCTATGCCCATTATCCTATTCCTACCTGAGTAACTATTTCCTTCGAAAGTCTTTCACCTTCCTTAATAGCCGTGTCGAAGAAATCACTTAAATATGACGTAGAGAGTTGTTTTGTCGTGATGTCTACCAGATCAACATCAACGTATAAGAATAAGGGGGGAAACGATTCAGGTTCAAAGACGAGGAACTGGTTCTTTAGTTGCTTAATCTCCATCGGCCCGGTCGTCACCGAAAGTTTTTTGCCATCATCGATGTAGTAATCAAAAACAGCACCTACATCGCTGACTTTTTCAACCAAGCTTGAGCTACCAAAGATACGCTGCTTACACTTATCAAGCAAGTCTTGAAAATTACCTTTGTACTCTTGAAGCCAAGTAGAGCGAAGCCCGTACCTAGCAACTTGAGGAATGCTTATTCTTTTGTCAACGGACTTGAAGAACTGCATAACCAAGTCTTTGCAAAAGCCTACATTAGGAGGTTGCTCAATATCAATGACACCACGCATCGGGTCAATAAGCATTATTCGCTTTTTCTTTTTGTCCTCCAATCGTAATCCTGGTATGGGGATTTGATCTAGCTTTTTCGGCTGCTCCTGCAGCAAGTCCGTATAGATCGCCTCTAACCCAGCGAACAACTTTACTCTCTCTCGGTATCTAATCTCGCAAGTTATCTTCGCTAATTTCATTTTCAGCTTTGTAGTTGTTAGTATCTCAACAGCTGTAGCAATGAGAAGATTATACCATATTCGGATGCAGTGTCAATACTAGTACGGCATGATAGCTCGTGCTACTAAATTTCATTGGTTTCTATCAGGTGAAATTACATTCATTCAATTACTGCTTCTATTCAAGAATAAGCCAAAAAGTGCAATATTACAACAAAAACTTCTTGATGGCGGCGGCGATGCCACCACGCTCAACATCAAGGGTGACATAACCGGCAACTTCTTTGACCTCATCAGTGGCGTTACCCATAGCGATACCCAAGCCGGCTGAAGAAAGAAGGGAGATGTCATTA
>SDBS01001376.1_pt1 | contig 24663 bp, 35 predicted proteins | sample 2277091 | NCBI WGS metagenome assembly SDBS01 (sample SAMN10404972, study PRJNA504765) | marine sediment metagenome | isolation source: marine sediment core GS10_PC15, 163 cmbsf | place: Arctic Ocean: Southern Knipovich Ridge | collected 2010
GTAAGAGCAATTTTGGGACATTTTATTTTCGTTTTTATCCATCCATATATGGATGGAAATGGGAGAATTGGGCGTTTTCTCATGAATGTAATGCTAGCCTCAGGCGGATATCCATGGACAGTCGTTAAAGTAAAAAATCGAAAAAAGTATTTTGAGGCACTAGAATGTGCAAGCGTCGATGAAGACATAGAACCCTTTGCAAAATTTATAGCATCCGAACTGAAATCTTCATCGTAAAATGCTCGAGGCGGGACTCGAACCCGCACGGGATTGCTCCCAAGGGATTTTAAGTCGCCAGCACCTTGCTAACACAACGTAACATCTCCTAACGTCTCGTGACATTCTATAGCAAAGGAAAGGTGTATTATGTGAAATACCGAAAATTATGAGAAATTACTTGGTGTGAAGCGATGTATTGGCCCAAATTTGGCCCACAGATTTGGAATTTCAAGGACTGTAAGACTTTTTTTGGGCCGACAATTTTATCAAATAAATAATTTAAACCCACTCCCTTCAGCTTGAAAACAATACAAAGTCTATGTTAAGATAGGCCCATTATGAATAGCGTACACCCAACAACAAGCTCGATTTTGCCCCCTCTAGCGTCGTGGACACCAGCGGCTATAGGCGGAACCGCCATTATTACAGGAGCCTTAGTAACTGCATATTTTTTAAAAAGTGTGTTCACAGCTGATTCAAAGAAACCTTCGAATATTTCCGATCAAAGCCGTCCCGTTGTCCCTATTGCAGCAGAATCCAAGTGGGCATACCTAAACCCTTTAACGTTAATTGCTACGGCCATTTCAAAGATCTTTTCTCTGATGATGAGTCCCTACTACCTATTATTCGGAGAGAAAGAGTATTGGATGAATCAAATCTCTTCTCCTATTCACTATAACGCCTTCAATGAGGGATCTCTAACAAATATAGCCCAAAAAGCTCGAAAAAATATGAAAGGCTTACTTGAGATGATGGGCGCCAAAGGCTTCACAAACTCTCTAGCTAAAGGCTCTCTTCCAGGCTGGTCGGGGATCAATGCATTGAGCCTTCCTGAGGATAAACAATTTTCTTGTGGCTCATTTTATTTGACAGGAGAGGAAATCAAAAAACAAGCCTCCTCTTTAAGGGTGAGCTATGACCCTTCGATCCTCTCTGCCCGTCAGTTATCAAATATTCTCGGTTCTGGTTCCAATTCTCCTAAAGACGAAGCAATAGCTCGTGGGCGCATGGTTTCTAGCTTAGTCGCTTCTACTTGCGATTCAAAAGGGAACCCGATTCCCAGAAAGGGTCCACTTCCCCTCTACCGTGTATATACATCCAATGCTCCAAACTTGGCCTACAGTCCTTATGACAAAAAAGAGTTTCTTAATCCAAACGGAACATTGAATAGCGAAAAATATACCAAAGAAATGGAAAGGATTTTTCTTCATTACTTTGAAGAAGCCAAAATCAATCAAGACAAAGTTGTTGTTCTCTGTGGCTTTGGAATGGGAGCCTTTATGACCCCAGAATTATTGCCCGAAGGTCAGAAATGTTTTGTTGAAGCACTTCGAAGAGCGACAAATGCACAAGGAAAACATTTTGATAAAATCATTTTCGGAGATCCAAATAAAAAGCTCACTCCTGCAATAAGCTCCATTCCTAATATAACTGTTACAAACAAAAGCTGTTTGGACATTGCTCACCACGGAGCAAAACAAGGATATAAAGTAGCTCTCTTTAATCCTGGAGATGGAAGTGGTATTCCCGGTCAATTCTGGCTCAATGGTCATATTGCTTTAGAGGAAATGTTTGGGCTCTTCACTACTCTTCTCGTTTCTCAACACCCTCACTGCAACCCATCAGTAGGAAACAGGTCTGCTTACAATTCAAGATGAAGACATGAATCAAATTTCCTATTTACTGGCCCAGTAAGGGTGACACCGGTTGTTAGGAGGTTATGCTGCATTACATAACTTACTGTGTTTCAGTATGCTCGAGGCTTGTCCCGTGCTTTTGGGAGGGAAGTGCAAGGCGCCTAGCGAAGCGTGTACAACGTACTCGCAAGCGACGGCAACGCCGCAATTCGCTTTCCAAAATGCTCGGGATGGGACTCGAACCCATACGGGGTTACCCCCAAGGGATTTTAAGTCTTATCCAAATGAAAAGCAAGGATAGTCTAGGAGAGTTATTGTTCTAATATTCAAAAGGTTAAACTCAATCCCTTTACCTTAGGCTATCCTAGAATACCCTCACTATTCACTCCCAGGTGTGCCATGAGTGTGCCAACAATTACCATTCGAAAGAACCTAAGAAGTTCTTGCTATCCTTAATAAGCTTACTGACTCTTTTGCGCCTTTCTTCTGCTTCTCTTGAACGCAACCCATGCTGATAGTGAAGAGCTCTTATTTTCTCTTTGCCTGCTTCCGTTTTAGGACCAGTTGATTTTCCTCCATGAAAGCGACAAGTCATCTTCTTCCTGACTGCCCAATTCTTACACTGCTCACCTGAGCGTTTTGACTTTGCTGTGCATTTTCCCATACTTTTGTGACTTTTGTGGCAACTTTTCTCTCAATTATACATGGGGTATTACGTAATTTTTCTCCCACCTACCCCCCACTCCTCATTTCATTTGCAATCACAGCCTTCCCCTCCCCCGAAACATGGATTACCTGTATGAGCTGTTTACCTCCAGAACGATACTTTAGCAAAGTCTGCATCGTTTCATTTGCACAGCGGAGCAATTTGACTGATAACTGAAAAAGCTCCTTCTTATGGTAAAACATCTCATTGTAATTGGCATTGTGAAGGCACTGCATCCCCGAATCTTGAAGAGCGAGAAACTGCCCTAGCAACAAAGCTTCAGATTCATTTTGAGGCTCGAGGGTATGAAGTAGTGTTGTAACTTCTTTTAGCCGATGCTCATCATCATCAGAGGACATCGCCCAGGCAATCTTTGACACTATCCTGTCCGCTATCTCAGGATTGCTACTACCTGTCATATTCTTTAACGCACATGTCAACTTCTCCATAAATTCCGGGGAATCTGGAAGCGTATTATCCGACAACTCAATCTCATACGCTTCTCTTCGGCCCGTGTCAGGGTTTTCCTTAAATTTATACTTGAGATATACCTTATCGTCATCTCCTGAGGCGGCTAATTTTTTAGGTAAGTTATCTGTCATCATTTTTTCTCCTTATGGTCAAAAGGGACAAAAGCCACAAAAGCTCTACAAGTCCTCTTGGTATAATAATGGGTTCACATCAAAAACCCGGCTTGGTCGATGGGGCTTTTTTTCCTGTTCTCGCTCTCTTATAAAATAATTCTCCAAAAGAACATCAATAGCTCTTTGCATTTCATCAGCCTTCTTAAACCGGCTCTTGTTAGCATATTGGCAGTCTCTAAACGTGAATTGCTCATATCGATTTTTTTCAATCCAACGAAGGATAACCCTCGCCCCTTCTATAGCTGGGTCTACTTCCATTAAATCAAACACCGCACGGGCATGTACTGAAAAGTAATGGCCTATCTTGATAGCGGCGCGCATGTCTTCCTCAGAAATTTCTTTCATCCATGGCTCTCCCATTGCATATCTAGCGATATGAATGAGCGCCGCCATTCTTGCAATTTGACCTGCCAGTTTCCCAGCCCAATCGGTCATAAATGCCAGGGAGCCACCTTCATCCATTTGAATCTCAATAGCCCGAGAATAAGTAAGCAATTTTTCATAAGCTTCTTTGGAAAGGAGTAGCCTATAAGGAGTATTCTCTTTCATTTCATGCGCAAGAATCCCTTCGAGCACTGCATGATACGCTTGCTCTATCTCGATCGATAGAGGAGCCGCATTTAGTTCACGCTTCCCCAGATTCGAGGGTGGCAATGCATAGAGGAACCTTCCAAGGAGTCCTCTACCTCTGAAGACACGATTTCTACTCAAGCCTTTCAGTACATCTGGCTGAGGAGTTAGCCCCATAGTGAGAATCGCTCGCTGTAATAGGTCTGGAGGGCGTCCCATGCGATTAACACGAGCTGAACTACCAGAATGACTCTTCAAGAACAAGTCCAGATTTGGAACACCAGATGAGTATCTGCCAGCTAAAATATCAAAGATTCCTGCCTCATCGCTCAAAATAGCCATGCATTCGTTATTGGTTACCATGAGCGCGCCCAGGTTCTCTGGTGTAATATCACTCGTCCAAAGCTGTGGACATGCCGGGGGTTCCTTAACCTTCTGTTCAAGTTCAAAAATTCCTTGTTGCAGTGCTTCAAACCCGCTATCACCCACCCGGGCAATTTTATTGCGCAATTCCTTGATTCGCATCTCTAAGCTTTTATTCTTTGAGATGATTTCTTTTATCAAGGGTTCTATTAATAACTGCTTCTGCTTTTCATATTTCTCTATGGGTTTAGTAGCAGCCGACAAGACAGCAGATTTTCGACTTCCAGAAGGAAGGGCAACTGCCGTCCATAGATTTACTGGTTCCAGATAATCCGGTTTCACTTGAACCACATATTTATCATGCGAAACTGTCGCAAGCGCTGCTAGAACGGTTAATCCCGCTAAATCGCGGGGAGTTTCTGTTGACCTAGACAACTCACAAATAAATTTTTCAACAGCTTCTGGAAAAACCTCTTCAGGAAAAGAAGGTAATTCAATGGCCCCCAAAGAAATGGGGGCTTGCCAATCATGAAAGGAGGTTGTCATTTTTTCCTCCTATGCTATCATCAATAGTATCTGGTGATTCAGAGTTGTGAAGCTCGGGGTTATCATTTGCTGACGGAGCGGTGCCAGCCGCTCTATCAGCTCCTTTAAGGAATTCTATTACCCTTGCCTGCTCATGAGGCTCCATCCAGTAGAATCCTGGTCGACAAGTTTTGCCATCTCGGTCTTTTGCAACACCGCGTCCCGTGTTAATTTTCCACCCCGCTCTTCGTAGCTCATGCGCGTTTTGCGCGGGATTGAAAGCACCTATTAACTTGCGGAGTTCATTTACAAAGACTCTATCTCGTATGACTAGCACCTCTAAGAGGCGTTTATTTCTTGGATTCATTACTTTCTTCCCTCCTGCTTCTGTTGCTCATCAACCCACTGAAAAAAAGAATGTTCATCAAGCAAAATTTTTCTCTTGCCGACTCTCTTTACGACACAACAAAAGCCATTGTTCTCTGCATCAAATATCAAATGCCTTAGAGCGGATTGGCTAAACGCGGGGTGTTTTTGAGAAAACTGAGGTACCGTCAGCAAATTCCTTACTGAGATATGCCCATTCAATTCGTTCGCTATGTTTGTCATTACAACCTCCTATTGGTTTCATTGGTTTTCAAACATTAACAATCCGAATTGTAATAAACGAAAATTAATCAGCATACTTTTTGAACGTCTATTTGAAGTTTGAATGTGTTTATTTCAAATATGAAAAAAATCATCTAAGGAAATGGTTATGAAAAAAATCCTAAAGTAACGAAATGAACGTTCGTTTAAATGAAAACGACATTGAGCTTGAGAATTCTGAGGCTAAAAAAGACCAATAAAAGTGAAACCGATATTGGGTCATGATTATTTACGAGAAAAGGGCCCCACAGAACTAGTTTTGCGCTGATACCACACATCTTCATAGTCCTTGCCATCCCTTATTGCTTTCACAACCACCCGCAACGATTTGAACTCATCAGATTGTTGGACGATTTCATTAGCAGGCTTATCCTTAAATTTAGATTGCTTTGACACCATTTTCATTAATCGAATAGCAACTTCTCCAAGAAGATTAGGAAGCTTAATAGAAGACAAATCTGAAATAGCTTCTTCCCCATCAAGAACTTCTTCTTCAGATTCATTGTCTTTACAACCGCGCTGTAGAGGTTGTAGATGCTCTGGAATATCATAGCCCTTTGTCGACAGGCATTCGATAAATTTCTGAAGCATAATATAACCGCGTACTCCTCTCATAAATTTAGAGGACATCAAAACCTCATAAATTCCTAAGTAATCTACAGCCTTGATGATTTGTAAGTTTCGGGGTAGCTGCAGCTCAGAATCAATAGGGTCAATGGAATAGTAAATCAAAACAGCATCCTCGGGGCTTACATAATCTTTTTTCACCCAATGAGGCTTTAAAGGGGTCATCTTCCTCTCCTGTTCAAGGTAAACTTTCTTAAGCTCAATCTCTTTTTCCATAATTCACCCAAAAATATTTTCATTCATTTTTGATACAATCTTAGCTGCATGACCTTCGGACATATGGGCATATCTTTTGACCATTGCGAGTGTCCGATGTCCGAGCACTTCGGAAATTTCTGCTAGAGAAGCTCCATTCATCAGAAGATACGAAGCACAGCAATGACGTAGGTCATGAAATTTAAAATCTCTAATCTCAGCCTTTGCAAGGGCAATTTCCCAAGCAGTTCTAATATCAATCGGCTTTTGTGGCTTTTGTCCCTTTTGTCTTGGGAATACAAAAAAGGACACATCTGCGCTTTGCTCTCTGATAGATAAAAGAATGGCTTTTGTATGGCTCGATAGGGGAACAATTCGTTTATCGCCGTTCTTTGTTTCCATAAGGACAATTTTGCTTCGCTCAAAGTCCACATTTCCCCAAGTGAGATTTAAAATCTCTGCTCTTCTCATACCTGTTGCTATAGCGAGGGTGACGATGGGATAAAGAAAAGGATTTCTACTCTCTTTACAAGTTTCCAATAGATGAATTCGCTCATCAGTATCTAAAAAACGAACCCTACCCCCTGGTTCTTTAGGCCTAGACACCCTTCTAAGAGGTGAGTCTTCAATCCATCCCCACTCTCGAACAGCCACTGTAAATGCATGCGAAAGAGCTGCTAGATAACGCACAACCGTTGAATTAGACCTTTTCTTACCCCTGCATGTAATTTCCCCGAGCAATCTATCTCGATACTCAGCTACAAGAGCCGGGGTGATATCAGCAAGTACATATGCTCCCAGTTGCCGTTTCCACCAGAGAAGCTGAGCCCTCTGCTTTTCAAGACTTTTTGGCTTATTTGGCAATACCTGTGCTATATATCTGTCGATTAATTCAGAAAGCGTTCGCTTTTTTGACTCCGCCGTTTTAAAATGACGCCCTTCAACAATTGCTGTTTCAATTTGCTGAGCCCAGCGTTTTGCGTCAGTTTTTCGCTTGAAAGAAGCTGTTTGTGATGGGTAACCTTTTAGGCGAACCTGTACGCGATAGGAAACCTTCCCATCTTTCGAAACGCGTTCCTGTATGTTTGCCATAGATTCCTCATGAAAATTGAGGATAGAGTATCAGCGACAGAATATTCATGCAAGGGATATGAAATCCCTTGATAAAATATGATAATCCCTATAAATTTACTGACTTATGGATGATGTAGACTAACATGGCACACTCAAGGCACAACGAAGAAATTTTTACTATGCGTTTTTCTGTATTTTTGGGGATATTATGGTCTATTTGCAAACGAGGTTTCGATGTCTAAAATCATTTATTTGAACGGCCCTTCAAGCTCCGGAAAAACTACTCTTGCTAAAGCTCTTCAAGAATCCTTCGACGAACCTTTTCTCCATTTAGGTATCGATAAAATTATTGGTTTTATGCCGCGTAAAATCAATAATTGGGAAGGAGGCGATGCTCCACAAGGTTTTTGCTGGAAGCCTGATACAGACCCAACAGGACATCCGACATACCATGTTCACGCCGGTCCATTTGCAAAGAAGATTGTTCGGAGTTTAAAAGACATCGCTCTGCTTCTCGCCTCTCAACACTATAACCTCATTATCGATGATGTAGCTTTCGGTGCTATTGAAGTTGAAGAATGGAAACAAGCTTTGAAAAACTACCACGTGCTTTATGTTGGGGTGACTACTTCTTTAGAAATTTTGGAAGCGCGAGAACAAGCAAGAGGTGACCGCTGTTTAGGTTCTGCCCGCGGACAATACTTCAAAGTCCATGAAAATGTCGAATATGACCTTGAGATAGACACACATACCCACTCTCTAGAAGAAAATATCGGAAAGATTCTAGATGCCCTAAAACAAAAACCCAGCAATCCATAAAGAGTTTGAATATGTCAGCACCATCTCTATCAACTAAAAGACTTCGCTTACGCCAGTGGAAAGACAGTGACCTGTCTTTTTTCTCTAAAATGAATGCAGATGCTCGCGTTATGGAATATTTTCCCTCAACTCTTTCTAAAGAAGCAAGCGATTCTCTGGCTGAAAAGATTCAGAAGGAGCTTAGAGAAAAAGAATATGGTCTTTGGGCTGTCGAACTCACTGGAGTTGTACCTTTTATCGGCTTTGCCGGACTGCATTATCAAGATTTTCCTGCAGCCTTCACTCCCTGTATTGAAATAGGCTGGAGGCTTGCCTATGAGCATTGGGGAAAAGGATATGCCTTTGAAGCTGCAGAAAAAGTAGTGGAATATGCTTTTAATACTCTGAAATTAAAAGAACTCGTATCTTTTACCACACCAGACAACAAACGCTCATGGAGCCTTATGGAAAAATTAGGCATGACCCATAACCCAGATGATGATTTCTACCATACCAGGCTCCCAAAAGACCATCCTTTGGGATTTCACGTTCTTTACAGACTTAAAAATAAGCATTCCTCGCAGCTGTCGCTTAGAGAGTAATTTCTCTTGGAATCATTCCACCGTTAAGTGCGCTACTCAATTCCTGAGCAAGACTGCGTGGATACACTACCTCATCAGCCGACAAGAGCTGTTGAATTGACCAAAACCGAATGTCACGAAACACTCTTTTTTCATTTTCAGTTAAGTTACCTTGATGTGTTCGCTCTTCTTCTATGTATACAAAATAAAATTTTTCGAAATGTCTCACCGGAAAGTGATGAAAAAGCAGTGTATGTTCTCCATAAAATACTAATTTCCCAATAGCAAAATTTCCAATGCCAGTTTCTTCTTGAATTTCTCTTGTTAGAGCCTGTATCTCATCTTCTCCTTTTTCTATAGTTCCCCCAATAGTCACCCAAAAATGGTCATCTGGTCTTGAAGCATCAATTGTAATGTTATCTTCAATCTTCATGAGAAGAATTTGCTTTTGTTCATTTATGAGAATCGCTCGAGCTGTATATCGAATGTCTATTGCAAGTATAAGATGGCCATTTATTGATTCTAGCTCTTTAAACCCATATTTTTTAAACAATTCTACAGAAGAATTCCCCTTTAATGGGTCTACGAGAACCCTGTCTACTTCTCGCCCTAAGAAAGGAATAAATTCTTTAAGTACCTGAAATCCATATCCCTTCCTAAGATAAAATTCATCACCAATAAAAAGATCTACCCCTTTCGTGACTTCTTTTGAAGACCGATATTTAGCATACTTGTGTGAAGATAAAACATCATAGACTTGAATATAACCGAAGGGTGAGCCTTTTAGACTAACGATGAATCTTTTAATAGTGCCTGACTTAGCAAGATACTTACGAGCAACATCTTCTTGAGAAGAATATCCCTCATCGTAAATGCCTTTGAGACGAACAGAATTAAGCCAAGAAAACAACAGGGGAACATGCCTTTCGACTACTTCTTCAAAAGTCAAAGTATCCTGTTTTGTCATTTGAGAGTGTGCCGCCAGTGTGCTATTTGAATTTATTAAAGTTATGATTAATGACTTAGATTTATCATAACTCATTGACTTACAATAATGCTCGAGGCGGGACTCGAACCCGCACGGGATTACTCCCAAGGGATTTTAAGTCCCTTGTGTCTACCATTCCACCACCCGAGCGAAAAGGACAAGTTTACTAGAGAAATAGGTTCTCAGTCACGTATTTTTTTGTGACTATTTTGCAGAATCTGCGCAAGAACAATCTAAAGCATGAAAATCTTCGCGGAAGCTCTCATAAGAAAAGTATTGATTGCTTGGAGAATCGAGATCGATGAAAAGCGCACTCCCCTCAAACTTTTGAGGGATTTTGCCTTTGATCAATTTGATGTCGAAGGTAATCGTGGTATTTTCCACCAATCAAACAGCTATAGTCCGCAAAGAAGCTTTTTTAAGGCTTCTCGTCTCGTCCAACTCTTCTAAGTTGGGATCAGCGCTCATTTCCAAATCTACTTCCTTAAAAAGATCGTGGCAGTCACGGGTTAAATCATTCTGAGATATTCCAATTCTTTCACAGAGCTGTGATTTTAGATCCTCAGGGAGGTCTAGCAAAAATAGAGCTAAATCTTTTTGAGAACAGTTTTCGAAAGTAGATATTAAACTTTTAAATTCCTTATTTTGTTCAACAATTTCTTTTTTCTCAGCACCTAAAGTGAGAGTTTCTGTAAAATCATTGATTGTATCAAATGAGGCTGTGGAAAGAGTAAAATACTTTGCTACCATGATTGTTGTAACAAAAAACCAATGTTCCCAAGTTGGAGTTTTAAAGAGATCTCCCCAAATTACAAACGTAGGACCAAGGGCAAAAAGATTCGTTACTGATTCTTCAAGTTTTAAACCGATATTGAGTTTTGGCCATAATTGTTCTCCCAAAGTTGAAATCCTTTTCTTCCCTACTATTTCTCGCATTCCATTAAAAATTCTTTCTGAAGTTTTCAAGATAGATTCGCCATAAATATATAGACAAGAAGCTGTAGTTACAAAAGCTGTACATCCGCTAAATATATCATTTTCCCAAATCAACTCTTTTGTCTTTTCAAAAGAATATTTAGCTATCGCATATTCAAAAACACCTGTGATGAAAAGGCCCAATGCTCTGCTAGTATAATTCGAATATTTTTGAGAACAAGTTCCTAATTGAGGATGGATTTCTTTTGATTCTAGACAGATCCATTTAAGATACGAAATCAATTTATTATAGTTGGATTCTTGGCCTTTTATTGACATTAAATCATAGATCCATTCTTTTTTGCCCATCATATTTAAACTAATAAAACCTGCTTGGTTTTTTCTAGTTAATTGAACAAGGCCCATCTGAAATTTTGAAAGAGTGGGATTTTTTTTAACTGCAGGAGATTTTTCATATGCCTTACTGAGGGTTAATTGCATCGAACGTGTAGGAATGAATATGCTCGCAACAAGACTGAATATTCCCACAAAAGCTTTATTCCTAGGTGAGTAATCGGCAGCGGGTAAGGCATAAGGAATTTGAGTGAACGTTGATATGGCTATCGCTGCTATAACTAAAGAGACTGTTATACAAGTATTAATTTTTTTCTTTTCTAAGGCGGTTCTTTCAGTTATTTTAGGACCTAATAAATCTTGAATAATTCCTCTTGCAGCCCACATTTCTAGTATGAAAAAAGCTTTACAGTTGCATATAGCAGAAACAATGCCAAGCCCCATGCTACCTTTGCCACCTTTACTAATTCGATTGCCAGCTTCAAGAGCAATGGGGATATAGAAAACTTTAGCCACTGCAGAAAAAATTCCAGCAACGATGTTTAATCCTACTCTAGCAGATTTATTACATCGAGTTTCAATAGCTTTTCTTCCTTCACTAATAGCTAAAACGCATTTGCCTAACCTATTGGAGTCTTTGATATCTGAAGGTTGGGTATCTGTGGAATAGAATTCGATTAGAGGAATTTCTTCTTCTTTATTGGTTATTTTCATATCAAAATATGCTTTTTGGGGAAATTATATAACTTAGAAAATTACATTGCAATTATTATTTTCGAAGAAAAACAAGAAGATTTTACTGAGATGAATTTTTGGCAGAATCTGCGCAAGAACAATCTAAAGCATGAAAATCTTCGCGGAAGTTCTCATAAGAAAAGTATTGATTGCTCGGAGAATCGAGATCAATGAAAAGAGCGCTACTTTCAAACTTTTGAGGGATTTTGCCTTTGATCAATTTGATGTTGAAGGTAATCGTGGTATTTTCCACATCTGGATCGGAGAGCTCTACGACACTGTCATCACTATTTTCTAAAATGGAAAGAGCGCCATTTGGAGGATCTTCTTTTTCTTCTCTCCACTGTTTGGCAAATTGTTTGAGGCTCATATGCCCTGCTAAGCGATTGGGACGATCAGAAAAATAAATCACAGAATGCACGTCTTCTAATTTTAGCTTTTCATTCTCATAGGTGCCCGATTTTGCATTGAGTACATAGAGAACGCGGGGAGTCTGTGTATCATTGACGACATGGGTGCTTTTTTTGGCATTACAACCAAAAGCAAGAATGAGCATGCAAGCAAGAAGAATATTTTTCATGAATCACCTCTAGTTTGCACATTAGCAAACTAGAGGGTTTTGAAAAAGTGTTACCAAATTTTTCCGAAGAATGAGGTGGGCTTCTTTTCTTCTACTGAAGAAAAAGAGGTGCTAGAGACGGTTTCTTGTGGCTCTGTAGCAACGCGCTGCATATCGCCTCCTTCTTTCTCTTGTGGGGGAGATTCTTCTCCTAACTCTTCTGAAGGAGCATCTTCTTCTTTGGAAGGCTTTTCCTCTTCTGCAGCTTTTTTCTTTCTGCGGCCCCTTTTGGGCTTTTCTTCTACTTGCTCGGGAAGAACATCTCCTTCAGCTGTCTCAACATCTGGAGCTTTTTCTTTGGCGATTTTATCGGAGATAAGGGTGGTAGGCGGGGGAATGAATCGCCTGACCGTCGATGATGAAATTTTAGTTTCATCATCGGCACCACCTCCTTCAATAGCCTTTTCTTTTGCAGGCTTTTCTTCCTTTATTTTAGTTTCTTCTGAGCCTGGGCGGCGTCTGCGATGACGTCGGCGCTCACGCTTTTTCTCTAGGCGCTGTTCCACTGCTGCTGGCTCTTGCGCTTCGCTTTCTGCAGCAACTGCTTTTTCTTTAGGAACTTTGCCTCCTCCAATCTTGATCGAACGCTCAAATGTGGCATTTTTTAGAACGACACGTGTCTCTTTTGCTTCGACGACTTCATAGTCTGAAACAGGTACGAGAAAAGGCTTGGGCCTCTCTTGCGAACGAAAAAAGAAGGACTGTCCAAATGATACCACTTCTATGGCATCAACAAGGTACTCTTCACCACCACTTCCTTTGGTATTGCGAATGACGAGCTTATGACCTTCTTTCGGAGTGATGATGGTTTCTATAATGGGTTCTCTAGTAAAATTCACGAATATATCCGGGTTTATTGTTCTTTAGATTCCATATATTTCATTAGGTCGACAATGCGATTGGCATAGCCAACTTCATTGTCATACCATGCGACTAACTTGTAAAAACGGCTATTTAAAGCGATTCCTGCTCCTTCGTCAAAAATACACGAATAGTGGCTGCCAATAAAATCTGTTGAGACAACGGGCTCATTCGTATATTGGATGATTCCTTTCATTGAGCCTTCGGATGCGTTCTTAAAAGCCGTACAAATTTCTTCATAGCTGGTTTCTTTGGCAGTGCGAACAGTTAAATCTACGACCGACACGTCGATCGTAGGCACGCGAAAAGCCATACCAGTCAGTTTGCCCTTCACTTCGGGGATGGCAAGGGCAACGGCCTTTGCGGCTCCTGTTGAGGAAGGGATGATATTAACCCCTGCAGCGCGTCCTCCCCGAAAATCTTTTTTGGAGGGACCATCTACGGTGGGTTGGGTTGCAGTAATGGAGTGGATTGTGGTCATCAGAGCTTCCTCGATTCCAAAATTGTCGAGGACGACTTTCGTCAAGGGGGCTAAACAGTTGGTTGTACATGAGGCATTTGATACGATTTGGTGGGTACTGGGATCATAGGTCTCATGATTGACTCCCATTACAAAAGTGGGGATTTCCCCTTTTCCTGGAGCGGAAAGGATGACCCGCTTTGCTCCAGCTTGCAGGTGTTTTTGGGCATCTTCAGGCTTAGTGAATAGTCCTGTCGATTCGACGACATAATCTATATTTAAATCTTTCCAGGGGAGGCTTGTAGGATCACGCTCCGATAGAACCTCTGTTTTGTATTCATTCACAATGAGGTTGTTCCCCTCTGCGCGAACATCAAAGCTAGGGCTATGGTGAACGGAGTCATATTTGAGCAAGTAGGCAAGATTTTCAGCGGGAACAAGGTCGTTGATTGCCACAATTTCTACGTTTTTATGGGTCTCTGCAATGATCCGGAAAACTAGGCGGCCTATGCGCCCAAATCCGTTGATTGCTATGCGTATTGCCATGGATTTCCTCCAAATGATTGAGGCAGAATATAGGTTTTTCAGTCTAATTATACCAGAAATTTTGAGAAAAGTAAAGCCCCGTAAATAATGGGGCTCTGAGGTCTATTCGGGAAGATATTCGAGAATACACTTGGCGCTTTGATCCCCCCTGCGTGTACTAGCAGTTTTGATCACGCGGGTATATCCCCCGCCGCGCTCGGCGAAACGAGGGCCAAGTTCTCCAAATAATTTTTGTATGACTTTGCGATCCCCATTATAGGAAGAAGTATCTCCTTTTTTTGCAGCTCTGGCCTCTTTGGGAGTGAGAGAATTGAAGCGGATCATGAGCTTTCCAATTGCCCTCCGGCGGCTCGCTAAGGTATTTTTCTTGGCAAGAGTGACCATCTTATCCGCATAGCGTTTGAGTTGTTTGGCTTTTGCCTCGCTGGTCACAATGCGCTCATGTTCGATAAGGGCTTTGAGCATGTTTGCAAGGAGACTGCGGCGATGTCCCGCATTGCGGCCAAGCTTAAAGGTGTTTTTCCGATGTCTCATACTTCTTGTCCTGCTTTTTCACTTTGGTACTGCGCTACAATTTCTTTGACGTTGTCACGGGTGATCCCCAGCTTGCTCAAATCCATGCCAAGATGGAGTCCCATCTCTTCTAGCTTGGCTTTGATTTCATTGAGTGATTTCTTCCCGAAATTGCGGAACCTCAGCATATCAGATTCAGGCATGATGACGAGTTCTGCAATGGTATCGATGTCAGCGCCTGCAAGACAATTGGTAGAGCGGACAGAAAGTTCAATTTCATTGATGCGTAAGATGAGTTTTTGCATCAAAGCGTCTTTATCTGTATCGTTTTCTTCTTCCCCTTCATCAAAGGTAATGGTCTCTGTTTTGATTTCTTTGAAGATGTCAAAATGGTGAATCCCAATTTGTGTGGCAAAAGAAAGGGCTTCTTCAGGGGTAATTCTCCCATCTGTTGTCACTTCAAGAATCAATTTATCAAAATCTGTAACTTGTCCTACGCGGGTGTTTTCTACATAGTAATTGACGAGCCTAACAGGTGAAAAGATCGAGTCTATGACGATTTCATCAACGACTTTCTCAAAATCATGCCGCTCGGAAGGAACATATCCTCTCCCAATGGCGACTTTAACATCGATGCGCTTTGTCATGGGTTTTGTCACATGGAATATGACAAGTTCTGGATTCATGATATCGAATTCGGTTTTGCCAAGAAATTCCTGCAATGTAACGGGATATTGGCCGTTGTTCTTATCGAGATCTTCTGCTGTGATTTCAAGGGTATTGACGAGCATTCGTGGACGGCGAGAACCGCTTTCATCATCCAAGGGAAGCCTGCGAAGAAGCGCCCCTTTTAGATTGAGGACGACATGCGTCATATCTTCGACAATTCCCTCAACTGCCATGTATTCATGGGGAACTCCTTCAATGCGAATGGAAACAATAGCAGGGGCCTCCATTGAACTCAGTAAAATGCGGCGCAATGCATTGCCCATGGTATGTCCAAACCCTCTTTCAAAGGGTTCCGCTATAAAGCGCGAAGTTTTCTTATCCTTTGAAGTTTCCGAGAGTTTGATTTTGCTCGGCAATTCAAATTTGCCATATCTCACTGCCATAATTTTCTCCTATTATTGATGACTTATACCCGGCGTCGTTTGCGTGGACGACAGCCATTGTGGGGTACAGGGGTTTTGTCTCGAATCAAGGTGATGATCAATCCAGTACTTTGGAGGCCGCGGACGGCAGATTCGCGTCCTGCCCCTGGCCCTTTGAGATTCACTTCTACTTCTTTCATTCCCATTGCCATTGCAGTTTTGCCAGCATTTTGGGCTGCAACTGTAGCTGCAAATGCAGAGGATTTACGCGAACCTGAAAAATTCACTTTACCAGCAGATGCCCAGCAGATTACGTTCCCAATGAGGTCTGTGATGCTGACAATCGTATTGTTGAATGTCGCATTGATATGTGCAATGCCACTCGGAATGCTTTTATGATGCTTCTTTTTTGGGCGGGCAACTGTTTTTTTCATAGCCCCCTTTTGCATATCTTGCTTAGCCAATTTCTTTCTCCTTCAGGCTTTCGTTAAACGGGTTTTTTCCTTCCGGCCATTGTTCTTTTCTTGCCTTTGCGCGTGCGTGCATTGCACTGCGTGCGCTGCCCGCGCACTGGAAGCCCTGTGCGGTGGCGCAGGCCCCGGTAGGAATGGATACTAATCAAACGTTTGATGTTGTTTTGGACTTGCCTTCGCAAATCCCCTTCTACGATATATTTTGTCTGGAGCAATCCATTGATCCGTCCAATATCTTCTTCTGTTAGATCACGAGCACGCAAATCGGGGCTTAGTCCGAGTTTTTCAATCACTTCAGCTGCAACTTTCGGTCCTACTCCATAGATATAGGTTAAGCTGATAATGAGACGTTTCTTGTCCGGTATATCAATTCCAATGACTCGTGGCATTTAAAAGTTCCTTTTGTTCTTAATGGATAAAATTTACCATAAGATTTACTTAAATACAAGGAGGATTTTCTAAAGATAGGATTGTAAAATCAAATATTTACCCTATCTTCTGCGGCCTCTCCCTTTTTTCATGAATCCCTCATAACGCTTCATGAGCATGTGAGATTCGACTTGTTTTGTTGTATCTAATACGACTCCCACCAAAATTAAGAGGGAGGTTCCTCCAAAAAAATAACTAATACTTGGATCTACTTTCAGTAATTTCCCAATAATCGAGGGTAGGACGGCAATCAAAGAGAGAAAAATGGCTCCAGCAAATGTGATCCGATTCATCGTTTCTTCTAAAAAGTCTTGAGTCGGCCTTCCTTGACGGATCCCGGGGATAAATGCTCCATTTTTCTTCATATCTGATGCGATTTGCTCTGGGTGGAATTGCGTTGCGGTCCAGAAATAGGTGAAGAAGATGATCAATAAGACGAAGAAGAGGGAATAGACACCACTTCCAGGTGCCAGCCATTTTGTGAGGTTGGCAAGCCAGCTGCCTTGTCCTGCGAGCTGCCCAATTGTTGCAGGGAACATGAGAAGGGATGATGCAAAGATGACAGGGATCACACCCGCATAATTCACTTTTAAAGGGATATAGGCCCTGCCACCTTGGGTTTCATGTCTGCCCACGATGCGACGTGCGTATTGAAGAGGAATTTTGCGCTGCCCTTGAATCACAAGGATCGTTCCAATGATGATGAATACAAACACGACCATGAGCACAACAAGGGAAGGAAAGGAAAGTTGCCCCGGTTCTTGGGAATCAAGGTTGAGTTTACGGATGATCGCTCCTATCGTAGTAGGAAGGGAGGAGAGGATTCCGAGTGTGATGATTAAGCTGATGCCGTTGCCTACTCCTTTTTCAGTGATTTGCTCTCCAATCCACATGAGGAGCATGGTTCCAGCAGTCATCGTGAGAATGATTATAAAGAAAAAGAGCCATGGGACATTAAAGGCAGTCACATTCAGGATCTGACTGACAACAATTCCAGGCTGGCTTGCATTGAGGCCCAGCACAAAACGTCCGTAAAGGATGGCTTGAAAGGAAGCGAGGACAATGGTGAGAACACGGGTCCACTTTCCAAGTTTTCTTCTCCCTATTTCGGGATTTTCTTTCACTTCTCTTTGCAAAGAAGGAATAAGAGCCATCATTAGCTGCATGATGATCGATGCCGAAATGTAAGGCATGACTCCAAGGGCAATGATGGTCATCTGTGCAAAGGCTCCCCCAGAGAATACATCCATCAATTGGAAGAGGTTTTGGCTTCCCCCCGTCGCTTTCTGAAAAAGATCGACAGCGAGATCCCCATTGATTCCTGGCACTGGAATATAAGCGCCAATGCGGCAAATGATAAGCATGAGGAGGGTAAAAGTAATTTTTTTCCTCAGCTCTTCGACTGATAAAATGCGCAAGATTCCGCTAATCATGTCTACCTTATGGGAAGTTCTTTAAAGGCAATCCCGTTCTTTTCTAATTTTTCTTTTGCAGAACTGGAGAATCGATGTGCTTCAATTGTCACTTTCTTCTTTAGTTCCCCGTGTCCGAGAATTTTGATTCCCCCAGGAATGACTCTAGGAGCAAGTCCTTTTTGGCGTAGGGATTCGTAATTGACTGTCTCTCCGTCTTTATAGAGGGTTTCAATGAGGCCGAGGTTAATGCTCAAGGTCTCTTTGCGGAAGCGTCCGTTGGTAAAACCACGCGTAGGCAGTTTTCTGAAAAATGGAAGCTGTCCACCTTCTTGCGGCCGCCTGGTCTTATATCCAGAACGGGATTTGTCCCCTTTTGCCCCACGGTTACTTGTCTTTCCTCTATTGGATCCAGGACCTCGGCCTACACGCTGGATTTTTTTCCGTGGCCGATGTGTATTTTTCAAATTGGCGAGATTTGTCATGCTTTGCCTCTGATTTCTAAACTCTCTTTGCGATTTCTTAAACCTTCAAGTGCTTTAAATGTAGCACGTACTTGGTTTAAGGGGTTGTTGGATCCCAAACTTTTGGCTACAACATTTTTCACGCCGCCCATTTCGAGTACGGAGCGGATTTTTGAGCCTGCAACGATACCAGTTCCTTCAGGAGCTGGTTTTAAAAGAATTTTTGCCCCATCCCAGTCAACGATAATCTCATGCGGGATAGTGGAATTTTCTCTTTCAAAGGTGAGAACATTTTTACGTGCTGCTTCTGTCCCTTTGCGAATGGCATCAGCAACTTCATTTGCTTTGGCAAAGCCAAGCCCTACATGCCCCTGACCGTCTCCAATTAAGACGAGCGCAGAAAAACTAAATTTTCTTCCACCTTTTACAACTTTCGAGCAGCGATTAATATAAACTACTTTTTCTTCAAATTCGGAGTTGATTTCTTCAGCTTTTGAATATCGTTTTTTTTCTGACATGTTCTATCCTTAAAACTTTAGCCCTTCTGAACGAGCGCTATCTGCTAGCTCTGCAATGATTCCATGGTATTTATATGCGCCCCGATCAAATACAACTTTTTCAATCTTGCGTTTCTTTGCTTCCCCCGCAATGCGCTTGCCAATTTCTTTTGCCGCCCCTTTTGATTTTTTAGAATGCTCAGACCCTTTAAAATCTTTGCTCATGGTTCCGATGCCAAAGAGTGTTGTTTGTTTCTCATCATCGATGATCTGTGCTAGCAAGTGCTTATTTGAACGAAACACTGTCAAGCGAGGTTTTTCGCTTGTGCCTCGCACATTTTTTCGTACTCTCAAAGCTCTGCGCTTGCGCCTGATATCTCTATTTTTTAGATGATTTTCCATTACTTACCCTTTGCAGCTTTACCCGCTTTTTTGCGCACGAATTCATTTTCATAACGGATCCCTTTGCCTTTGTAAGGTTCAGGAGGACGTAGGGAGCGAACTGATGCAGCAAATTGCCCCACAGCACGTTTGTCAATTCCTTCGATGAGAATCATTGTGGACTTCTCAACTTTGACATTGATGGCTTTTGGGATTTCAAGGAATGATGGATGGGAAAATCCGAGTTGAAGATCCAGCTGATTTCCTGAAACTGCAGCTCTGTACCCAACACCGATAAGCAATAGGCGTTTTTCATAGCCTTTGGTCACTCCAATCACCATATTATTGATCAAAGAGCGGAAAAGTCCATGCATAGCAGCGGGAAGATGGCTCTTCTCATCTAGAGTAACAAGGACTTTATCCTCTTCTACTTTGACTTCAATGCCATCTTTTACATCAAGCTCAAGTTGCCCCTTGGGGCCCTTGACGCTTATTTTGTTTCCTGCTTTCTTCACTTCCACCCCACTTGGCATAGGGATTGGGGAATTTCCGTAGCGCGACATATGGATTTACCTCACCAAATATAGCATAATAGTTCTCCACCCAGCTTTTGCTCGCGAGCAGCTTCTCCTTCAATGATCCCCTTATTTGTTGAGAGGATAGCGATCCCGAAACCTCCGAGAATTTTAGGGATGTCGTTATGGCCAATATAGCGCCGAAGTCCAGGTTTCGAAATTCTCTTTAATCCGTTGACAACGGGTTTTCGATCGCGGGCATATCGCAAAACCACACGCAAAGCTTGTTTTTCTTTGTTAACAAAGACGTTTCCTACAAATCCTTGCTCCTGCATCACTTTGGCAATGTGAAGCTTTTGTTTGCTAAGAGGGACATCGACATAGCGATGTCTTTGCTTTTGTGCATTGCGAATGCGTGTCAATAAATCTGAAATGGGATCGTGCAGCATTTTACTTACCTACCTCTTTAAATGGAAGTCCAAGCGCTTTCAAAAGTTCATAGCACTCTTCATCGGATTTGGCCGAAGTGACAAATGTAATACTCATTCCTTGCGACCTCTTTACTTCATCGAGATTAATTTCAGGGAAAACTTGTTGGTCTTCGAGTCCTAAAGAAAAATTTCCTCTCCCGTCACATTTATAAGGGAATCCTCGAAAATCACGGATTCGGGGGGAAACGATGTTGCAAAAACGGTCGACAAAATCATACATGCGTTTGCGTCTCAATGTGACTTTTAATCCAATCGCCTGTCCCTCACGAATTTTAAAGTTTGCAACGGACTTTTTTGCTTTCATTTGTATGGGCTTTTGTCCAGAGAGCAGCGTCATTTCTTTGACACAATCTTGCATGGCATTTTTATCGCGAATCGCTTCGCCAACTCCCATATTGATCACCACTTTTTTAAGCTTTGGGGTCAACATGACATTGGAATACTCAAAGCGCTTCTGCAGCAATGCTTTAATTTCTTCGTGGTATTTTTTTTCTAGTCTTGACATGGGTTAGTTTTTCTTCTTTTTTACATCACGGTAAATGATTTCTTTGCCGGCTTTAACGAAAATGAGCTCTTTCTTGCCTTCTTTGCCGATCTTCACTTTGAGTTTCAAAGGCTTTCCATCCTCATCACAGAGGCTCACATTGGAAATATGCATGGGGCCTTCCATTTCAACAATTCCAGGTTGCATGCGCTGCTTAGGCTTGACATGCTTTTTTCGGATATTGAGGCCTTCAATCACAATGCGATCGCCATCTCTTGCAAGAACATTGCCCACCTGGCCTTTCTCGTTCCCAGCAATTACAACGACTTTAACCCCTTTTCGAATCCATTTATTACTCATTGTTTCTCCTAAATGACCTCGGGTGCTAGAGAGGTGATTTTAATAAATCCCTTTTCACGAATTTCACGGGCAACCGGACCAAAAATGCGCGATCCTTTGGGGTTGTTTTTGTCATCGATGATCACACAGCTATTGTCATAAAAACGCAGGACCGATCCATCACGTCGTCTTATGTAACTTTTTGTGCGGACGATGACGCATCGGACAACTTCCCCTTTTTTGACACTTCCATCGGGGCTGGCCTCTTTCACGGAGCAGATGATGATATCGCCCACACCCGCATAGCGCCTTTTCGAGCCCCCAAGGACTTTGAAACAGCGCACTCTCTTGGCTCCACTATTGTCAGCTACTTTTAAATCGGATTCTTGTTGAATCATTTTTTTACCTTTACACAATCTCTTCCATGACTCTCCAGCGTTTGAGCTTAGAGAGAGGCCTTGTTTCCACAATGCGCACTTTTGTGCCTACTTTTATGTCTTGGTTTTCGCTGTGCGCATAGTATTTTTTTCCTCGAACGATAACTTTTTGTAGCAGCGGATACCTGATCTTCCGATCTACTCGGACAATGATAGTGTTTTGCATTTTATTGGATACAACGATCCCTTCGCGAATTTTTCGTTTTTGTGGTTTTCTAGCTTCCATAAATTACACCTTTTCTCCTTTTTGGCTCAGGAGAGTAAGCACTCGAGCACGGTCCCTCTTTTTCTCTCCCAAAAGATGGGGCTTATCAATTTTCCGGGTCATGCTGATTTCATTTTTTAATTCAAAGATGTCTTTGGAGAGGTCACGAAAAAGGGCTTTTAATTCCTCCACAGACTGATCTTTAAATTCTTTCATTCTATCCATTGCTATATCCTCTCTACTCGTCGTACAAATCGGGTCCGAATCCCAAGCTTTGCATCAGCAAGACGAAGAGCTACCTGGGCTTCTTCTTCTTTCACACCACCTACTTCAAAGAGAATGCGTCCCGGGCGAACAACCGCTACCCAATGATCCGGGCTTCCTTTCCCTTTTCCCATTCGTGTTTCAGCAGGTTTCTTGGACACAGGTTTATCGGGGAAAATGCGAATCCAAACTTTGCCTTTTCTCTGGAAGTGGCGATTGATCGCAATACGGCAGGCTTCGATTTGCCTGTGGTCGATGTGGCCTCGATCTAATGCTTGCATTCCAAAATCGCCAAATTCAACGAAATTTCCGCCTTTGCTCAGGCCCCGATGATTGCCTTTTTGTTGCTTTCGAAATTTTGTTCGCTTTGGCATCAGTGCCATTGTACTTTACTCCTAATTATTTAATTTAACTCGCCCCTATCTCTTTCGCTCGAAAGCGCCAAAAAAAGAGATCGGTGGGTAAGTTGAATTATTTAGCGGTTTCTTCGCCTTTATTGATCCAAACTTTCACCCCAATCGAGCCGTAGGTCGTCTCTGCGCGCGCGGTTGCATAATCGATATCTGCACGGAGAGTATGAAGGGGAATGCGGCCTTCCTTGTACCACTCAGTGCGGGCAATCTCTGCTCCACCAACACGTCCCGAAATCTGTACTTTGATTCCAGCAGCTCCTGCATCCATGGTGGCTAGCAAGGATTTCTTCAAAACACGCCGAAATGGAATTCTCCGCACGATTTGTTTGGCGATCCCCTCTGCTACGAGTTTTGCATCTAGATCGGGTCTTTTGATCTCTTCGACTTCTATCCAGACTTCTTTACCAGTCAAGGCTTTTAGATCTTTCCTTAGTGCTTCGATTTCAACGCCTTTTTTGCCGATCACAAGGCCAGGACGAGCTGTATGAATGGTCACTTCAATTTTTCCACTCATTCTCTTAATATGGAATCGAGAGCTCCCCACACACGCGGAGCGCCCGGACAAGAATTTACGGATTTTCCGATCTTCCTTCAAAAGATTGCCAAATTCTTTCTTATTGGCAAACCAAGTGGAAAGCCAACGTTTATTCATTACTAGTCGAAATCCAGTGGGGGATGTCTTCTGTCCCATTTTAATTGTACTCCTATCTTCTCTCTAGCTTTCCGCACCGACAATAACAGTAAAATGGCTCGTGCGCTTACAGATAGGCACACGACCACCGCGATTTTTGGGTTTTGACCGTTTGATAATCGGTCCGGGATCAATGCGTACTTCTTGTACTTTTAAATCTCTTCTCTGCACGCCATGAATAGTTTCAGCATTTGCGATTGCGCTCTTCAACGTCTTCAAAAGGAGCCTACCTCCTTTAAGACCACTATATTGCAGTTGCATCACAGCATCTTCTACGGCAAGTCCTCGAATCAGCCCAGCAGCAAGTCGAGCCTTTCGAGGGGCGATGCGGACGTATTTGGTTAGAGCTCTTGATTGTTGCATATTATTTTCCTTTCTTTGCCGGCGCTGCCATTGCTTTTTTCACTGGGTGTCCTTTGAATGTTCTCGTAGGAGAAAATTCTCCAAGGCGATGCCCAACCATGTTCTCTGAAACAAAGACAGAGAGAAATTTCTTTCCGTTATGAACGTCAAATGTGAGTCCCACCATTTCTGGAATGATCATCGAACGGCGCGACCATGTTTTGATGGATTTTTTCGTTCCCTCTCTATTTTGTTTGATTACCTTTTCAAGAAGGTGATGATCAACAAAGGGTCCTTTTCTCAGAGATCTTCCCATATTTTTCCTACTTCTTACGGCGTTTTACAATCCATTTATTCGATTTATTTTTGGGTCTTGTACGATATCCTTTGGTGTACATACCCCAAGGAGTCTGTGGAATGTATCCATTATGTTTTCCTTCACCTCCACCGTGTGGATGGTCAACAGGGTTCATCGCTGTTCCACGAACGGTGGGGCGAAAACCCAGCCACCGTTTGCGACCTGCTTTCCCCTCGATACGGAGCATTTGTTCGCTATTAGAAACGGTTCCTAAGGTTGCGCGGCACTTTTCATTGATAAGGCGCACCTCTCCAGAAGGCATTTTCAACGTAACATACCCCCCGCTGCGCGCCATGAGCTGAGCGGAAAGTCCAGCAGATCGAACGAGCTTCCCCCCCCGGTCAGGAGAGATTTCAACATTGTGAATCACAGAACCAAGAGGCATAGATTTGAGGCGCATACAATGGCCCACATTGAAGGGCGGCGCATCGCACGTCATGACTGCATCGCCTGCTTTCAGTCCTTCTGGAGCGATGATATAGCGCTTCTCACCATCGGCATAGTGCAATAGAGCAATATGGGCAGTCCGGTTGGGATCATATTCGATAGATGCCACCTTTGCAGGGATATTTTCTTTGTCCCGTTTGAAATCAATGTCGCGGTAAAAGCGTTTATGACCACCACCGCGATGCCGACAAGTGATGTGGCCATGATGGTTACGGCCATTTGTTCGCTTTTTGATTTTGAGCAAAGGTTTATGTGGCTTGACTGTCTGTTTACCTTCACGTGTCAACTGCTCATTGCTCGGTAAAACTAGCCAGCGTTGTCCAGGGGTTGTCGGACGAAATTTCTTAGTCAT
>SDBS01001378.1_pt1 | contig 24650 bp, 24 predicted proteins | sample 2277091 | NCBI WGS metagenome assembly SDBS01 (sample SAMN10404972, study PRJNA504765) | marine sediment metagenome | isolation source: marine sediment core GS10_PC15, 163 cmbsf | place: Arctic Ocean: Southern Knipovich Ridge | collected 2010
TCGCATCCGGCGTCAGAAGAATACGAGCAGTACTTCACAAAAAACCAGAAGCGTAAAGCACAGATAATTCCAAACACACAAAACCATACTAGAGAACTCAACAATCATATTAGGAGACTAATAATACTTCATTGTTGAAAACTAGCTTTTTTCTGTTTTGTCTTCCTCTGCTTGCTGAAGTGCTGGTTGTGACTGAAAAAACTTTTAACTCTCTTGATACTCCAATGGCTTAATGAAATCTCTAAGGCGGATCGAGGAAAACTGGAGAAAACGTTGGGACGAAGCCAGAATATTCGAGGCTGACCCAGACCCGACCAGAAAAAAATGTTTCATCACATTCCCTTTCTCATACATGAACGGTCCCTTGCATGTGGGGCATGGCTTCACAGCCAGTCGCGTTGACGCGTACGCCCGATTCAAAAGAATGCAAGGCTACAATGTCCTGTTTCCTTGGGCTTGGCACTGGACAGGCGAAACCATAGCCGGCGCAAGCGAACGCATAAAAAACGGGGACGAAACCCTAATCAGAGCATTTAGAGAGATGGACGGGGTTTCAGAAGAGAACCTCAAAAAGTTTGTTGACCCAGTCTACATGGCATCCTACTACACAGACGACAGCAGAGAATCCGTGAAGCGAATCGGCTTCTCTGTAGACTGGAGACGAGAATTCCACACAACCTCCCTGTATCCAACCTTCAGCAAGTTCGTCGAATGGCAATGCGAGCGTTTGAGGGAAAAGGGCTACATCATAAAGGGAACATACCCCGTGGTCTGGTGCCCCCACGACCAAAGCCCAACAGGCGACCACGACAGACAAACCGGAGAAGGCGTTGTCCCCGAAGAATATGTCCTCATCAAATACAGAATGGAAGACGGCGCAATTCTTCCATCCGGCACATTCAGACCAGAAACAATCTACGGCATAACAAACATCTGGATAAACCCCGACGCGGACTACGTCAAAGCCCGCGTAAACGGTGAAAGCTGGATAGTCAGCAAAACAGCCGCAAACAAACTAGCAGAACAACTAAAAAAAGTCGAAATCACAAGCAACTTCAAAGGCAGGGCGATAATCGGTAAATACTTCACGAGTCCCCTCAGCACCAGAAAAATGCTGATCCTGCCAGGCTGGTTCGTGAGCCCAGACAACGCAACAGGAGTAGTCTACAGCGTCCCAGCCCACGCGCCCTTCGACTGGCTAGCCCTAAGAGACCTCCAAAACAACCCTGAACTGCTGAAAGAATTCAACATCGACCCAGAAGCGATCAAGAAGATACATCCAATCTCACTAATCAAAGTAGAAGGATTCGGAGAACACCCCGCAGTCGAACTTGTTGACCAGCTGGGAGTGAAAGATCAGCATGACCCCAAGGCTGAAGAGGCAACAAAGGCGCTTTACAAAAAAGAGTTCCACGGCGGCATACTAAAGGAAATCTGCGGAATATACTCCGGAAAAAAAGTCAACAAAGTAAAAGACATCCTGATTAAAGCCTTCAAGGAACAGGGCATAGCAGACTCCATGTATGACCTACCCGAGCCTGTAGTCTGCAGATGCATGACCCCCTGCCAAGTTAAGCTTCTCAAAGAACAGTGGTTCATAAAATACTCAGACGAAACATGGAAACAGAAAACCAAAGAAACACTAAATCAGGCTTCTATTTACCCTGAAACCGCTAGACAATGGTTCCTCAACATAATCGACTGGCTAAAAGAGTGGCCATGCGCAAGAAGAAGCGGCTTAGGAACAGCCCTCCCATGGAGTCCAGGATGGATAGTCGAAACCCTAACAGACTCAACCGTTTACATGGCATTCTACACAATAAACAAGCACCTGAAACAATACAACATAAAAGGCGAACAGTTGACCCCGGAAGTCTTCGATTACATCTTCTACGGAAAAGGAGACCCCCAAACAGTTGCTGAACAAACAAAGATTCCCACCAAACAATTGGACGAGATGCGAAACGAGTTCCTCTACTGGTACCCCGTAGACCTAAGAGTGTCAGCCAAAGAGCTACTTCCCAACCACTTAGCCTTCTTCCTTTTCCAGCATACAGCACTGTTTCCCGACCACCTGCCCCAAGCTATCGGCGTAAACGGCATGCTAAGCATCGAAGGAAAGAAGATGTCAAAATCGAAGGGCAACTTCATAACCCTCAAAGACGCCCTCAACCACTTCGGAGCAGACGCAACCCGCTGCGCCCTACTCCTAGGCGGAGAAGGAATGAACGACCCTGACTGGAGAAGAGATAGTGTCGGGGACATCAAAAGCAAGCTCCGCGGCTTCCATAGCCTAACAGACAACATAATCAAAAACGCAAAAGAAACCAAGACTGAACATCTGGAAGAGTGGCTAATCAGCGTGCTACAGGACAGAATCAAAATCGTCACAGAAAACATGGAATCATTGAAGACCAGAACCGCACTAGAAAACGCCCTCTTCGAAGTCTGGAACGACTTCCGATGGTACATCCGAAGAAAAGAAAAACTCAACTCAAAAATCCTGAAGGAGGCTCTGGAAACATGGATCCGGCTGCTTGCTCCTTTTGCACCTTACATGTGTGAGGAAATCTGGAGCGAACTGAAACAATCAGGTTTTGTTTCGTTGGCTGATTGGCCAGTTTACGACGAAAACAAAGTCAATGTTCAGGCAGAAGAGACCGAAACCCTGATCAAAAACGTGATGGAGGACACCTCGAACATTCTCAGGGCAACAAAGATGGTGCCCAAAGAAATCTACTACTACTCTGCTGCATCATGGAAATGGAAAGTTTACCTAACCGCAATAAAGAAGTCAATATCCGGCACACTTGCCATAAGCGATCTGATGAAGGAATTAATGGCTGACCCCGAGCTGAAAACTGTGGCTGCAAAAGTTGCCAAATTCGCCCGCGGAATCACACAAGAAATTAATCGAATGCCCGAAGACATGAAGCAGAGGCAACTGCAGATTGGAGCCCTAGATGAAGCCGCTTTGCTGGGAAAAGCTGAGGCTTTCTTTGGAAGAGAATTCAACGTTAAAGTTCACACTTACAGAGAGGACGAGCAGAACATTCAGGACCCTCAAAGGAAGGCTGGATATGCTAGACCTTACCGTCCCGCAATCTACATTGCATAACTAGAGCTGCTACAACATTGGTGAATGAAAGATTATATCTAGGCAATTCTTAGACTATGGCGGTTCAAAGGGTCCGTGGCCTAGTCAGGATAAGGCGTCGGCCTTCTAATCTCCAAAGAAGAAAGCCGAAGATCCGGGGTTCAAATCCCCGCGGATCCGCCACCTTTACTGTCTCAAAAAGTGCACTTTGAGTAATCTGAGGCTGTCTGTTTTTGGTTACTCAAGTTGATGTGAGCCTTTAAACAGGATTCGATGTGGTGACGTTCTTAAGCTGTTCGAGTTGTTATACGGAAATTATAAATCTATCCACGTTAAAATAGGTACCTTGTATATGCATTAATTGATTTGTTGGTGTGTATAGAAAAGTGATGATAATATGAATACGCATGCAGAGGATCTGAAGCTTCGGTTAATGACAATCGATCTACTTCAAACAGCAAAAAAAGAATATACTTATCGCGAATTATCTGCCAAAACCAACCTGCCCGTGACCGTTTTAAGCAGGTACGCCAAAGGTCATGTTCTGCCAAACGCAGCTAGAGCTAGAGAACTATGGGTCGTTTTGACCAAACTTGTTGGCTTGAAGACTGAGCTTCGTAGACGAATAAAGTTTAATTCGGCGGGATACTTCAACAACACATGGATTATAGGCGACCATAATATCCTTCAGCAGGCAGCCCAGCACGCGCTTGCAACTTTTGCTGGGGGTCGTGTGACAAAAGTTTTGACTGCTGCTGTTGATGGTATACCTCTTGGAGCTATGGTTGCGAATTCTTTGGGTGTTGATTTGTTGATTGCGAAACAAAACAAAGAAGTTGGTGTTCCAGCGTTTCTGGAGGAAACTTATGTTTTGCGCGATTCAGGCTTCACCATGACGTTGTATTTGCCTAAGGACGCTTTAAAGCGCAGGGATAGTGTGCTTATCGTGGATGATATGATAAAGACGGGAGAGACTCAGGCTGCGTTGGTTAACTTTGTTAAGAAGGCTAGGGCTGAGGTTTCAGGGTTTTACTCTCTTATTGCTGTTGGAGACGATTGGCGGCAGAATCTGAAGCTTCCTAAAGGAAGTCCGATTGAGGTTGTAATAAAAATCAACAAAAAAGATAATCGCAAACCATAACTTGCCTGTGCGACTCTTATAGTAAAATTGTTTGTTGGGGGACTCTGGGAAGCGTAGGTAGGGAAAAAATGAAAACCCTCCACGTCGTTGCCGATAGTGGACGCTTCCCGTAGTCACTCAAGAATTTTTTGAGAATATTCCTGCAATTAAACTGGACGTTTACATTTGAATACAGTGTCTTGCACAGCACGCAATCACTGTGATTTAACGTGTAGTTGTATTGTCTGCTTGGGCTCTTTATTTTCGTAGAAAATGTATTATCGAAGCAAATACAGAATCAGCGTGAAGGCGGGTGTTGATGCGTGCGAACCATAGAGTGGAAAGACGGCACAGTAGTTATTGTTGATCAAACAAAGTTGCCTAACGAGGCTGTTTGGGTAAAGATAGCTGACTATAAGGCTATGGCTTCTGCGATTAAGGAGATGAAGCTGCGGGGTGCTCCCCTTATTGGCGTAGCGGCTGCGTATGGGTTGGCTCTAACTGCTTTTCACTCAAAAGCCCAAACAAGAGAGAATTTACTGAAGGCGCTGGAAGCGTCGGCTGAGGTGCTGCGGAAGACCCGTCCAACCGCTGTGAATCTTTTCTGGGCAATCGACAGGGTCCTGAAGAAGGCTCGGGAGACGGCTGGAACCAAGGAGGCTCTGGCGGAGGCTGTTGTGGCTGAGGCTCAGAAGATGGCGGACGAGGATGTTGAGGTCAACCGGAGAATGGGCAAGCACGGAGCCGAACTCATAGAGGATGGCGATGTAATTCTTACCCACTGCAATGCAGGCAGTTTAGCCACAGTCGACTACGGCACAGCCCTTGGAGTTATACGAGGCGCTATTGAAGCAGGCAAAAACGTTAAGGTTATCGCCTGTGAAACCAGACCACGGCTTCAAGGGGCTAGATTAACATGTTACGAGTTGATGCGTGACGGTATTCCTGTGACCTTGATTAGCGATACTATGGTGGGCTATGTTATGTCGAGGGGCATGGTGGATAAGGTTGTAGTTGGAGCGGACAGGATCGTCAGAGATGCGGTTTTGAATAAGATTGGAACCTACAATGTTGCAGTTTTGGCGTATGAGCATGGGATTCCCTTCTATGTGGCGGCTCCCATGTCCACGATGGACTCGTCTCGGTCTTCAGAAGATGCTGTTATCGAAGAAAGAAGCCCAAATGAAGTTACAAATATTGGTTGCGAGAGAATCGCGCCTGAAGGCATCAAAGTTTTGAATCCAGCATTTGACATAACGCCCCTAGAGTTGGTGGATGCAGTTATAACCGAAGAAGGAATCTTACGCCCAGAGGTTAATTTGAAGCAAAAAAGAAAGGATTAAAGCACACCATTTTCCTGTTACACTCAAGACTTGCGTTTTGGAGCGTAACAGATACTGACCAAAGCAAAATGCAACCAAAAACACTGCATAAACAATTCTAACGGCTACTGCCAATCACGAATAAGAAACTGGTTAGGAATCTGCAGATTCAAACGTAAACCCAAACCAAAACAAGCACAAAAACCAAGTTGAAGCGCTAAAAAATCTTTTATTCTCATTGATTAGAATATTTGTCACATTTGCTCCAATTAAGGGAGAAATTAAACCTTGAACCTCGGAGAAGATGCTTTCGGTCAAATGCTCTGGTCTTACTATAACGGCAATGAAGTCTTTGAAGTAGTGGAAAGAGATGACGGCTTAAAGAACACTCTTGATTCGAAACTGTATTTTTCTAGTTACAAAGAATGGCATTCCCTTGAACAGAAAGCAATGCGGCTTGTGAACGGAAGAGTTTTGGATGTCGGTTGTGGAGCTGGCAGGCATTCGTTGTATTTGCAGGAAAAAAGGTTTTGATGTGCTTGGAATCGACGTTTCTCCTCTTGCCATAAAAGTTTGCAAACTAAGAGGATTAAAGAAAGCAAAGGTCCTGTCAATTGAAGATGTAGATTTCAAGCCAGATTCTTTTGACACGATCATCATGATGGGAAACAACTTTGGGCTTCTTGGCAGTTTCAGTAACGCTCGTGAACTGCTAAAGAAGTTTCATGGAATGACTTCTGAGAATGCTTTGATTATTGCGGATACTCGTGACCCATACAAGACAGACGACCCTGACCATTTAGAGTATCATGTGCTCAACAAGAAAAAGGGCAGAATGGGTGGACAGGTTAGAATTAGGATAAGATTCCAGAACTATGTTAGCGGATGGTTTGATTACCTGATGGTTTCCAAAGAGGAACTGACGGAGATGCTCAAAGGAACAGGATGGAAGATCAAGGCGTTCATAGACTGTGATGAGTCAAAATATGTGGCCGTTATTGGAAAGACGAATGAATTAAACAGTGAATAACCGGAAGAAGCAGCCAACAAAATCCGTTGTTCTTCATGAGAACACTTCTGTTCTTCGGGGAGAATTATAAGGCTCATTTGTATACTGAGTGGAGGGGAGATGAATCATGAAACTTGAAAAAAAGTTGATTGCATGCAGCATCATTGCACTAATTATCGGAGTTTCCTCGGTTTTTCCTCTGGCGTTCTTTATGACTGCAACAGCAAAAGCTGACACCATAAATGAGCCGTGGTTTAGCATTGACATGCCATACGCTTATTGGGTTACTAGCGATGGACCGCTCGACAATGATTATGGCATCTCATTTCAAAGCGATTCTGACACAAACCAAACAGACGCCCAAACTTGGCTCAATTTAACCATCACAAACAATACTTTAACTGCAATTAATACAACTGGTCCTCCATCAGTTGGAGTTCAAACTGGTTTTGAGTTGAACGAAACAAACTCTGTTAGCGAGCAACACATGCTGACTCTTAATCTAACATTGAATGTAGACACCACAAACGAAGCAAGCGAAGGAAGAGTCGAGTATTACCAAATAGACTTAAGCTCTGACAAAGAACTCATTGAAACTATGCGCTTTTTCATTGGAACCAACAGCGACAGCTCCTTCACATTTAATGACTTACTTGACGACATCCATTTCTTCCGCCAAGACTGGTTTGACACTGACCAGTTTAATCCGAAATTTGGCGGTGGCGGCGGTCTACTAAAATACAATTGGACTGTTGGGTCTTCACGACTGTGGCCAGAAGGAGGTGGTGGAACAGGTACATTAGGTGGGAGCGGCACAGCAATGAGGTTTTCGCACTCAGAGAAGCACAGACAATAACCATAACAGTTTACAGGCTAGGATGGGTTACCTTTACAGGCGATTCAACAACATTCACGTCAGCAAACAACGAGATTGTCGACCAGATACAGCTTGAAAAGTTCGGCGAAGAAGGCTGGATATTCAACAACCTAATTCCCGAAGATGAACTAGAATCAACTGACTTGCTACAACCACTTTCATATGAAGAGCTATATCAGGTGCAATCTGACAATGGGCAATGAGCAGCTTGCGGGCAACACACTAGTCGTCTACGCATACGTGGTAGGGGAAAACAGGCCAGTTGGCACCAGAGACGTTATGCGAGGAGCAAACCTTAGCAGCCCAAGTGTGGCACACAGATACCTACAGAAACTTGAGACATTGGGCTTACTTGAGAAAGACAAAGGCGGCAACTACATACTCAAAGAAAAAACAGGTGTCAGTGGACACGTCTGGGTAGGCAAAAACCTTGTGCCTCGCCTAATGTTCTATTCCTTCTTTTTTATTGGTGCATTCGGAGCAGAAATCGCAATTATTGCACTGAGTTATCTGGTTGCAGGTCTGGTTATTGAAACAAGTTTTCTTTTCTTGACAGGAATGACTGTAGTGGCTATGCTTCTTTTCTTTATTGAAGGCGTCTTATTGCGGAGAAAAGTTAAAACCTAAAATTACATAAACCGCTGACAACCCATAAACAGAGAACTTCATCTATTTTTTTCCAGATTAAAACTAATCTGATTACGTAGATGATTGCTGCTCCGTAGAAAGCCCAGATGCAGAAAATGTACGAATCTAATCCAACGAAAATTCCAGTAGCCAAGAGGGGATTATACGTTGAGGGATAGAATGGCTGGATGTCCGTGTAAATCCGCGAATCAAGCAATATATGAATGTAGATGCCAGATAACGCAGCCACTAAGATACTCTTGAATGACACCTTTTGGTCTAGCTTGAAAAAAGACAGCAGGGGAGACAGTTTTTCTCTTATTTGGTGCATCACCAGAGCAAGAGGCACCGCCACCAATGTTCCGCCTAGAAATGAATGAAAGAACCCATGCAGCGGATAGTCCAAGTTGAAGACTAGAACCAGAAATGGTTCCACATCAACAATGACGCTGGCAACAAGAAACGTTGGAAAATCAATGAAACCAAGAAACAAGAGTCCAACAAATAATCCGGGACCGAAGTGATATGGCGTGAAGGGCATACTTCTGTATTACAGGTTACAGCAGACTTAGCTTTTTCGTCCTGTTTTAGGCTATTTTTTTCTGTTTCTGCTTTTCAGTAGGCTCTTGTTGATGCCGTCTATCATTGCTTCGACGCTTGCCATGACTATGTCCTCGTTGACTGCCCGCGAGGAAACAACGTTTCCGTCTTTATCCTCAACCTTGATTATGACCTCTCCAATGGCGTCAGAACCCCCAGTCGTAGCCTCTATACGGTACTCCTTCAGCCTAACATTCACTAACGGAGATGTCAGTTTCTGGACTGCCTTGATTGCAGCGTCAACAGGACCAAAACCCGTCTCCGAAGCCATATACTCCTTCCCATCTAATACTAGCCTGACCGAAGCTGTTGGAATAACCCCTATTCCAGTAACAACCGAGAAACCCGTCAAGTCAACAATCCTCTTCTCCTTGACAACCTTCCCCATCACAGCCCTTGCAATAGCCAGCAAGTCAACGTCTGTCACTGTCTTGCCTTTGTCGCCCAGATCCTTAACCGTCTTAACGATCTCTGCAAGCTGCTCCTTAGTCGGATGTAACCCATACTCTTCCAGCTCTGCCCGTATTCCGCTGGTGCCAGCCAGTTTTCCGGCAACAAGCTTCCGTTTTCTTCCAACAAACTCGGGCTTAATAGGCTCAAACGTCGAAGGCGCAACCGTAACCCCGCGAGTGTGAATCCCTGACTCGTGGGAGAATGCGTTCTCGCCTACGATAGCCTTGTTAGCCTGTATCTGCATGCCCGTTAACTTGGCAACCAGCCGCGAAGTTTCATACAGTTGCTTATGGTTAATTCTTGTCTTTTTGTTGTAAATCAAATTGAGGGCAACAGCAACCTCCTCTAAGGCTGCGTTTCCCGCTCTTTCTCCTAAACCGTTTACTGCAACATGAATCTGAGATGCCCCAGCTTCGACTCCAGCCAAAGAGTTGGCAACAGCCATCCCAAAATCGTTGTGACAGTGCACACTTATGGGAATCTTAACTACGCTCTTGACATCCCTGATTAGCTGCTGCATGGTTGTGGGAATCATAATCCCAACTGTGTCGGGGATGTTTATTCTGTCGGCTCCAGCTTCCTCAGCTGCCTTGCATATTTGTTTCAGAAAGTTTCTGTCTGTTCTTGAGGCATCCATCGGAGAATACTCGCAGACTAAACCATGACTTTTGATGTACTCTATAGAATCTATGGAGCTTGCCATAACCTGCTCCGGAGTCATGTTCACCGCATACTTCATCTGAATCTCTGAAGTGGAAATGAAAATGTGAACCGCATCAACATCACAAGCGATGGCAACATCAATGTCCTTTCGTTTGGTTCGAGCTAAACCACAAACCTCAGCAGATAAGCCTGCATTAGAAATCTCCTTAGCCGCCCTTTTCTCTCCCTCAGAACTTACCGGAGTACCCGCCTCTATAGTGTCAACACCCAGCTTGTCCAGTTGCAGGGCAATCTCCAGCTTCTCTTCTGTAGTTAAAGAGACACCTGGAGTCTGCTCACCATCTCTTAACGTAGTGTCGAAGATGCGTACGTAATCCCCGTTTTCTGTCCTCAAGCTTTCCCCCCTCCTAATTACCTTTCACGATCTCTTTAGCCATTGCCTGCGCCATCTCTATAGTTTTAGCGTTACCGCCAAAATCTGGAATGGTTATGCCTTTACGCAACGTTTCAGATACAGCATCCTCTATAGCCTGAGCTGCCCTGAAACATTCCTGATCATCATATTTTTCGCCCAGCCAATCAAACATCATCCTTGCCGATAATATCATGGAACAAGGATTAGCTGTTTGTTTTCCAGCCCTGTTAGGCGCTGAACCATGAATAGGCTCAAACAACGCAAAATCGTCGCCGATGTTTGCTCCCGGAGCCATCCCCAAGCCTCCAATAAGCTGCGCTGCCTCATCAGAGAGGATGTCACCAAACATGTTCGGAGTAACAAAAACATCAAACGTCTCTGGCTCCTTGATCAGACGCATCGACGCAGCGTCAACATACAACTCATCAAAGGCTATATCCGGATACTGCTTAGCCACATCTCTACAAGTTCTCGCAAAAAGTCCACAAGTTATCTTCATAACGTTAGCCTTGTGAATCGCTGTAACTCGCTTTTTTCCGTTTCTTTTTCTAGCCACTTCGAAAGCTTTCTTGGCTATCCTCTCGCTGTTTTTCTTTGTTATTACTCTTATACAGATGGCAGTGTCTCCCAGATCAAATTCTATGCCACGGTAAACGTCCTCTGTGTTTTCTCGAACAAAAACCATGTCGATGTCAGGTTTCAAGCTGGGAATCGGAGGATATGTCTTAATTGGGCGGATGTTGGCGTACAAGTCAAACATGATTCTTAGTTTAACAACTACGTCGGCGGCGGTTTCTCCTACTGGTCCCTTCATGCACGCGTGGGAATTTCTGATCACTTCGATGGTTTCTTCTGGAAGTGCTACTCCAGTCTTTTCGAAGCATCTGTCGCCAGCCTCAACTTTGATTATGTCCAAGTCGATGTCGAATTTTTGTTGAACTGCATCCAATATTTCTAGGGTTGCTTCTGTTAATTCGGGTCCTATTCCGTCTCCTGTGATTAAAGATATTTTGTATTTACTCATTGGTTTCAATTCTCCTTTTCAGATGTTCTATTAATCCTCCATCCTCAAGAACTTCCATAATAAACTCTGGAAGCCGCGTTGCCTGCAATACAGAGCCGTTTGTTTTATCCTCAACTTTGCCCATCTGCACGTTCACAACCAGCTCATCTCCTTCTTTAACCTTGCCTGAAACTCCCGCGCACACCAGAACAGGCAACCCTATAGTTATGGAGTTCCTGTAGAATATCCGCGCAAACGATTCAGCCAGCACACACTTAACTCCAGCATACTTCAATGCAATAGGCGCCTGTTCCCTGCTGGAGCCACAACCAAAATTCTTCCCGCCAACAATAATCACTCCATCGGCGGCTCTTTCTGGAAATTTTGGGTCTAAGCCTTCCATTGCATGTTTTGCCAACTCGTTTGGGTCTGTGTGAACTAAGTATGGTCCAGGCAGAATCACGTCTGTGTCGATGTTGTCTCCAAACTTGATGACTTTTCCACTTATCGTCAACTTTTGCACCTTCATATTTTTCTTGGGTCTGTGATTTTTCCTGTTAGGGCTGAAGCTGCAACTGTGGCTGGAGAAGCCAAATACACGAAAGATTTGGTGCTTCCCATTCTTCCAATAAAGTTTCTGTTTGACGTGCTTATACACGCTTCCCCCTCTGCCATTATGCCCATGTGTCCGCCTAAGCATGGACCACAGTTCGGGTTACCTATTGTGGCGCCAGATTCCATGAACGTTTTGATCAGTCCCTCATTTAGGGCATTCAAGTATATTTCTTGGGACGCGGGAATCACAACCAACCGCACGCTTCTAACTATTTTTTTTCCTTTCAATATTTGGGCAGCGGACCTCAAATCTTCTAGGCGACCATTGGTGCAGGAGCCTATGAAGGCTTGGTCAACCTCTGTATCCTCTACTTCAGATACTGGTTTAACGTTGTCGACTGAGTGAGGAACCGCAACCTGAGGCTCCAAATCCGAAACGTCCACGTCCACAACCTTTTCGTATGTTGCGTCTGGGTCACTTTTAACTGGCTTAAATGGCTTGTCAGTTCTGGCGTTAACGTAATTCAACGTTTTTTGGTCAGGCTCGATAATGCCTGCTTTGGCTCCCATCTCTACAGCCATGTTGCACAACACCATTCTGCCGTCAATAGTCATGTCCCTTATCGTGGAGCCGCCAAACTCCAGTCCCTTGTAGATTGCGCCGTCAGCGCCAATCTTGCCAACTATGTTCAGTGTCAGGTCTTTTGCTGTCACTAACTTCTGGAATTTGCCTGTAACGTCGACTTTGATGACTTCAGGCACTCTAAACCATAGTTTGCCTGTTGCGAATACGGCAGCCAGTTCTGTTGAGCCTATTCCTGTTGCGAAGGCTCCGAAGGCTCCGTAAGTGCAGGTGTGAGAATCTGAGCCAACGATTACTTCTCCGGGTCTAACGTGTCCCTGCTCGGGCATCACTTGGTGACAGACCCCGCCTCTGCCTACGTCGTAGAAGTTTTTGATGTTTTGTTCTTCAGCGAAGTTTCGTACAATCTTGTGTAAGTTGGCTGATATTATTGAGCTGGCTGGAACCAGATGGTCTAGGATGACGACTACTTTTTGGTTGTTCCAGACTTTTTTGGCTCCAATCTTTCGGAATGACTTGATGGCTAAAGGACCCGTTAAATCGTGGGTCATTGCCACGTCAATGTTTGCTTCCACTATCTCCCCTGGGGAAACCTCTTGTTTGCCTGAGGCGTTGGCTAAGATTTTTTCGATAATGTTCATGGTACGTCACCTTCAATCTGTATTTTCCATATAAATTTATCCACTACACAGTACCCTGAGGACGGATATTTGGGTAAGACGAAAACCTTTGTGCAAGAGGCTGTGCTAACAAAGCTTGGATTAATTGAACGAAATGCTTTATCGGAGGAGGAAACGATCCCTCATTTTTACAACCTCTAAAAAGCCAGTATGTAAGCATTCTTAAAAAGTTTTAGGATTCACCTGAGTTAGATGTTTGATTGACTGTTTTGCCAAATGTGTGATTGATTTCTGCTCGATTTTTGTTTTCTAAACGTTAATGTTCTCCAGACTTTGGGTGTAACTGGTTATCTTTTGGGTTAGTGTTTATCGAAAACAATATTAGCGCGGCAGTTTTTTCATTCTTTCCGAACAGACTGAAAGTGTAGTGTCTAGAGCGTGATTTTATGGATGAGGATAATTCCAAAGAACCTCAAGGGCAGATGCAAGATTTAGAGGAGCGTCTAGTGCAGGAGCAGGAGAAGGCGCAAGAGTACTTGAGGAGGCTAAAGTATTTGCAGGCGGACTTTGAGAATTATCGGAAACGGACAGAAAGGGAAGCAGCCGAGTTGGCTGTTCGATGCAATGAGAAGTTGGTTGCGGAACTTTTGTGTGTCGTTGACGACTTGGAGAGGGCTCTTGATTCTGGAAAAGAGACAGATGATGCGTCGGCTCTTTTGAAGGGCGTTGAGATGATTCATCGAAACCTGACTCGTATGTTGGAGCGGGAAGGGCTAGAGTGTATTGATGCTGTGGGTAAGGTTTTTGATCCGAAGTTTCATGAGGTAGTGATTAAGATACCCCGAAACGATTGCAAAGAGGGCTTGGTTCTTGAGGAAGTCCGAAGAGGGTTTGTGTTTAAAGGGCGGGTTCTTAGACCATGTATGGTTAACGTTTCTTGTATAGAAGATGAGGAGAAGGAAAATGAGTGAAAACGAAAAAAGAGAAAAAATTTTAGGAATAGACCTTGGAACAACCAACTCAGCTGCGGCTATCCTGGAAGCTGGCAGACCCGTAACAATCCCTAGCGCGGAAGGACCCACTATTGCGGGTAAAATGTTCCCGTCGGTAGTAGCTTTCACGAAAGAAGGACAGTTACTTGTTGGGGAACCAGCAAAACGGCAAGCAGTTACAAACGCGGAAGGTTCCATCTTTGAGATAAAACGGAAGATGGGAACAAACAAAAAAGTAACAATCCGCAGAAAAGAGTATACTCCACAGCAGATTTCAGCGTTTATTCTGCAAAAAATAAAACGTGATGCAGAAACTTTTCTGGGCGAAAAACTGCAGAAGTGTGTAATTACTGTTCCTGCTCACTTTAACGACAACCAAAGGCAGGCTACTAAAGATGCAGGAGAGATTGCGGGATTCAAGGTTTCTAGGATAATTAATGAGCCGACAGCTGCCTCTTTGGCTTATGGGCTGGATAAGCTTGAAGATGAAATGAAAATTCTTGTTTTCAGTTTTGGGGGAGGAACCAATGACACTACGATTATGGATTTTGGCACTGGTGTCTTTGAGGTCTTAGGTACTAGTGGAGATACGCAGCTTGGAGGAACGGACGTAGACAAAGCGGTAGTCAATTATCTTTTGGCTGAATTCAAGGCTAAGGAGAGCATCGACCTTAGTGGCGACCCAATGGCGTTGCGTAGACTAAAAGAGGCAGCTGAGAATGCGAAGATAGAGCTTTCCACTCTTTTGACTACAGACATTAATCTTCCTTTTATTGCTTCTGACTCGGCAGAACCCAAGCACTTGCACATCACGCTTACCCGCGCTAAGCTTGAGCAGTTAGCCACGCCAATCGTCGAGAAGGTTAGAGCCCCAATACTTAGAACACTCAAAGACGCAAAACTTGAACCAAAAGATATCGACAAAATCATCTTGATTGGCGGTCAGACCAGAATGCCTCTTGTCAAAAAGTTTGTTGAAGACGTGCTGGGCAAACAAGCAGAACGTGGAGTAGACCCGATGGAGTGTGTTGCCGTAGGCGCGGCGATTCAAGGCGGTGTTTTAGCTGGCGAAATAAAAGACCTGCTGCTTTTGGATGTTACGCCGCTCTCTTTGGGTGTTGAGACTTTAGGACGCGTCTTCACAAAGATTATAGAACGTAACACAACTATTCCAACAAAGAAGAGCCAGATATTCTCAACAGCCGCAGATTCCCAAACTGCAGTTACAATCAACGTTTTGCAGGGAGAACGTGCAATGGCGTCAGACAACATTTCTTTAGGCATGTTCAATTTGACCGGAATTCCTGTTGCTCCGCGTGGTGTTCCTCAGATTGAGGTGTCTTTTGATATTGACGCTGACGGAATACTGAACGTTTCAGCTAAAGATGTGGCTACTGGAAAGGAACAAAAAATCACTATTACTGCGTCAACAAAGTTGTCGGAAAGCGAGAAGGAGTGTATGATGAAGGAGTCTGAACAGTTTGCTGAGGAGGATAAAAAGAGGAAAGAGGAAGTTGAGGTGCGTAACAACGCTGATTCTCTTCTTTATACATCTGAGAAGACAAAGACGGATTTGGGTGACAAACTTAGCAAAGATCAGACGCAGAAGATAGATGATGCAGCAGCTAAACTAAGAGAGGCAGTAAATGGCGGCGATGTTGAGAAGATTAAAGCTGAGAATGAGGCTTTTTCGAAGGTTCTGCAAGAGGTTGGGACAGTTATTTATCAGCAAGCGGCAGCAGCTCAGGCGGCGGCTCAAAAAACTGAAGAAACAGCTGGATCCGAAAAGACGGTTGTTGATGCCGAATACGAAGACGTTAAAGACGAGAAATAACCGTGAAGGGTGCTTCTTTAGGCTGATTACCAAATGACCAACAAGCGAGATTACTACCAAGTTCTGAAGGTTTCCAAGGATGCGTCTAAAGAGGAGATCAAAAAAGCTTACCGAAAGCTTGCTTTGAAGTATCACCCGGACAGAAACAAGGCTGCGGAGGCTGAATCCCAGTTCAAGGAGATATCTGAAGCCTATGCTGTGCTGTTTGATGACGAAAAACGTGGCCAATACGACCGTTTTGGTCACAAGGGAATAAACGGCAGATACACCACAGAAGACATCTTTAGAGGAGCAGACTTCGAGTCAATCTTCAGGGGCGCAGGCTTTGGTTTTGGAGACATCTTCGAGCCAATATTTGGCGGAAGAGGCGGTCGAAGCAGAAGCCGGAGAGGAGCAGACATTAGATACGATCTGACAATAACCTTGGAGGATGTTGCGTTTGGTCTAAAACGAGAGGTTCAGATGCAGGGTTTTGAGTCATGCAGCGCCTGTGGCGGCAGTGGAATAAAGCATGGAGCTGATTCTAGAAGATGTCCAGAATGTGCAGGAAACGGCGAGGTTAAACGCGTCAGAACTCTTGGTTTTATACGGTTCGCAGAAGTTCAAGTATGCCCAAAATGTCGCGGTAAAGGCATACCTGCCGAGAACATCTGTAACAGTTGTAGGGGTGCAGGTGCAGTGCGAGGACTCCGCAAAATTATGTTGAATATTCCTGCTGGAGTTGATGATGGATTTAGTCTCAGGCTTGGTGGAGAGGGTGCGCCCAGTAATACTACGGGTCAAAGAGGCGACCTATACGTTGTTTTGCATGTTAAACCCCATAAGCTCTTTGTTAGAAGAGGAGACCAGATCTATTACCAGACAAAAATTAGTTTTTCTAAACTGGCGTTAGGAGCAAAAATTTTTGTGCCAACACTGTATGGCAAAACGAAATTGAAGATACCTGCAGGAACCCAGACTGGAACACTCTTCAAGCTACGAAATAAGGGAGTGACTCATGTTCGCGGATTCGGGAAAGGAAACCAGTTTGTTGAAGTCACTGCAGAAACACCAACAAAACTGTCACGAAAGCAAAAGAAACTCTTCGCGGAGCTGGAAGAGGAATTCAAGGATTAGGTTCTGCATGTTTTTTGGTTGGCTAAAGATTAAAATCTTAAGAGCCTATGATTAGCTGTTAGTGAAGTATTGAAGGTTTTAGAATTGGAAGAGTCGGAGCTTGAGGCTGAGAAGAGCCAAGATGTTGTAATGCCTATCGGCGCTTCTCTGAAAGAAACTGAAGTCACTGTCTCTTCACCGGAGGGAATAGAAGAATTTTCTTTACGAGGCTACGGCGTCCCTGAAGATGACAAGCTGCGCCTCACGTTCTATGAAACCCTGTTTCTTCTCAGCAAAGGAGCCATAGAAGTCGAGGACAAAGAAACAGGAGAAAAACTGGTTTTTCAGGAACTACTCAAACGTTTTCGGACAGTTGACAAAGACGCTTGGGTCAGATACCTCATTTACCGGGACCTGAGGAGCCGCGGATACGTTGCAAGGGAAGGCTTCGGTCTGGGAATAGATTTTAGGCTCTACGAGCGCGGAGATTACGGCAGAGAAACTGCCAAGCACCTCATTTTTGGGATACAGGAGGGGCAGCCTGTCTCGGTGGAGAAGCTGGCGAGAACTCAGCGGTATGTTCAGAACTTGAAGAAGAACTTGATTCTTGCGGTTATTAACCGTAGAGGCGAAATTGTTTACTATTCTCTTTCAGAACTTAACCTAAAATAGAATGTTGGTGATGTGAAGTGTTCAGGACTGTTCGCGGAATGCGAGACCTGTTACCCAAAGACGCTGAGATGATGCGGCATGTCGAACAGGTTTCCAGAGAAGTTTCTAAGCTCTACGGCTACGATGAGATAATTACTCCAGTTTTGGAGTCATATGAGCTTTTGGCGGCTAAGACCAGCGAGGAAATCCGTGAACGAATGTACACCTTCAAGGACTTGGGGAACCGAAAGGTGGCTTTGCGTCCAGAATTCACAGCATCTATTGCCCGCTTGGTGGCTAACAAACTGAAAAACGAGCCAAAGCCCATGCGGCTCTTTAGTGTAGGAAGCCTATACCGCTACGATGAGCCACAGTATGGACGATTCCGAGAGTTTTGGCAATCAAACTATGAACTTTTCGGCTCCGCCAGACCAGAAGCAGACGCAGAAATCCTCACACTCACCAACAACCTCCTCAAGAAGCTAGGACTCAAAAACTACCGCTTCAAGATCGGACACACAGGAATCCTCAGGGGAATACTAACTCAGGAGAGACTGAATGACGAAAAACAGAACAGCGTCAGGCAGTTGCTGGACAAGAAACTTTGGACAGAAGCTCTTGCGGTTGCCCGTGAAGCAGGCGTTTCACAAAAGTGCCTAAAGACTCTGGAGAGCCTCTTAGAAACAAAAGGTGAAAACGCCTTTCAGGTCCTAGCACAAATCAGAGACAACGTTCAGGACTACGAGACTGCTCTTGCTGCCGTAGACAACCTGTGGACCATACTTGAGTTGATACAAGACAGCGGAGAACAACTAGAGGTATTAGTGGAAGCGGGATTCGCTAGGGGCCTAGAATACTATACTGGAATGATTTTTGAGTCATATGTTCCAGGACTCGACGTTGCCTTGGGCGGCGGAGGACGCTACGACAAGCTGATTCAACTCTTTGGAGGAGAACCAATTCCTGCTGTGGGCGTTGCCCAAGGGATTGACCGCATCGTTTTGGCTCTAACAAAACAAGAGGTTTCTCCAAAAAACGCAAAAAAGAGAAGTGTTGTTGTCATCTCAGTAAAGGACGAGTCTATGGCAAAGGCGCTAGAGCTGTCCGCAATGCTTAGGAACAAGGGGTTGCCTGTGGAAGTCGCTGTTATGGGACGTTCCATCTCAAAGGCTTTAGCGGATGCTGACAGAAGGGGCGCCGCGTACGCTGTGATTGTTGGTCCCAAGGAACTTGAGGAAGAGAAAGTGGTTCTGCGGGAAATGAAAAAGAGCACCCAACGAACTGTTCCAATCAGCAGTCTCACTGAGGAGATATTGGCAGGCTCGACGTAGCTTGGTCTTGCTTGTTGTTGCTTCTTTTGTGAATAGTTCTGCCCAGCTTGAGGACGCCTAAGGTTGCTAATGCAAACCATCCAAGGATTCCAAGAATAACACTGATAATGGTTACTGCATTGGCAAAGGGCACTGCAGCAGGATAAATTTCTGAAAAGAGAATGTAAGTGTCTGTGTAAGCATTAAAGAACCAATGCATGATTATGGATGCTTGAGCGCCATAAACTAGGTAGCTTAAGCCTATAACTAGACCTGCAAACCCGGCAGAGGTGACCTTTCCAATCTCCCAGCTGTTTCCTGGGTCAAAGTGAGCCAAACCGAAAACTATTGAAGTAAAAATGAGCAGGCCCCACTCGCCTACGCTGATTCCGATCCTGATTCCATGTTCGTTCACGGTTTTCGCGCCAACCATTCTTTTGGCTTTGTCTGGCAACAAAATTGCCGTAAAGAACAGTTTCACTTTTTGTTTCAAAGAAAACGTTGCTGCATTCTTTTTCGTTATGAATAAGTATATGATGATGAACGCTCCGATTGGAATCAATCGGAAACCCACTTCTTCAACCACAGTAGCGTATGACAGCTCGAAAAACTGTAAGAATGGGTCGCTCTGTATGGGGGATGTTCCTGTTGGGATTCCGCCTGCTTCTTGAATGCTTTGGATCGCAATAACAGCGATTAATGTCATGCTGTTTATGATGGGCATGGCGAATAGGCAGTTGCTGAAAAGTTTTCTTGTAGGTTGAATAATACTTTCTTTGATTGTTTTGTGGAAGTTTTCTCTGTGTTTCCAAGCTGCAACAAAGCTTAATGTGAAGATGCTCCAAATCCCAAAGAAGATTACGTTTAAGTCAAGTCCTATGGGGATGTGTGCTGTTATGTTGAAGATCCATACGGGCAGAGATGGCGAATGAATTGTGCCGGTGGTTAATCCTTCAGGTGTGAAATAGAACAATGCTGGTCCTAATACGATTGCGAGGAGGTACAAGAAAACCGTGAAAATCACTGTGATTATGAGAAACATTTTTGCAAACAGTTTCAGTGCGTCTGGCATCATTTGCGGTTGCTCCACGCGTATATTATCGTGTCTAGAGGTAAAAATGAATGCTTGAACGAAATTTAAGTTTCTTGATGCCTGTCTTGACCTTAAAAGCCTATTTGCTTAGGGCAGTTTCCTGTTCAAGGCGTTGAATTTCTTTAACGAATTTAAGTAATGGTGGTTGAAGTCTAACTTTTTTGGTGTTTTCGTTTAGCTGGACGAAGTCGTATTCCTCTAGGAAGCTGACAACCGTTTCTGCTTTAACTTTTGATAGTGCAGCTTTTTCTGCGATTTCTTTCAAGTCATGCCATTCACCGTCTTTGAGTAACCACAGAATATCGTCGATAGTTGACATTTGTCGCCCTCTGAGAATATGAGGTTGTTGTTATATTGCATAAATGTGTTGTGAATCTTCTTTTCATATATTTCCTTTGCATATTCTAGAATATTAATGTGTATTTTCTAGAGTTTAATTATAGAAGATAATTACAGAAAACTGGTAGGGAATTTCTTTCCTTATGAGTTTATATTACTAGAAGAAAACTCGATATATTATCCAAGCGCCTCAGGAGGATCAAAAAGGACTCCTTGATCCAGACAACATCTCTTGTTTGTTTGGCGAAGAATCCGGAGAAATAACCTACGCGGGTGCATAGAGGGACAAAAATGGAAGCTACTGAAGTCAAACAATTCGTTGACGAGTTAAGAACCGAATGGAAGAGCCTGTGGCAAAATCGAATAGACGACAAGGTGAGAGCAGAAGGGATAGCCAAACAAGACTATTCGAAACTGTTTGTCGAGCAAGGAACAGTGATTATGGCAACAAGAGACTACAAGCCTCTGGTATTCTTCGATATAGTGAAAGATTACCTTGGATGTGACGCAGGAAAAGCAGGTGCCCCAAACTCAACAGTAGGCGGATGGGGCAAATTCGTCCGAAACAACATACGCAAACAGAAAAACCCAACCAGAAGATTTGCACCACCTAAACCAACACCAAAAATGGGTCAACAACAAAAGAATGGCGGAAGAGGCTGGCTACACGCCAAACTACTATAAACCACTCTTTAATTCAACCAACTTTTCTAACACCCATTCTTTCCAGCAGAACTAAACGTCACTCACTGCACACAAACAACAATTCTCAATAAACAAAAACTAATTCTCACCAAAAGCCGCCCCAGAGCAACTGCACAATCTAAAAAACCAGTTGTGGATGGCGGGCGGGACGGGATTCGAACCCGTGACCCCGAGCTCTCTCCCTTTTCCCTGTTAGGAGGCTTGCACCGACATTTCATGCCGTTCGTGCCCTATCCTGGCTAGGCTTCGGTAGAAAGCTGAATGAACTTTCTATACCCGCCCAGGTTTTTTCCCGCCAAAATATGTCTATTATGTTGACTGTTATAACCCTAACGCCAAAAAGAACTGCGTCACCGACAGCCATCACACTATATTACGGCTCCAAAAAACAGGGCAACCCCGCTCATATGGTGGCGTCAGTTGCTGGCTGCTATGTCAGCATTTGTTGGTCAGGTAACATTTATGTCGAAGGTGCGTTGTGAATATTGAGGTGGCGGGGGTACCCGAGCCAGGTCTAATTAGCGGGTCAAACAGATCCCCTAGGAAAAGGGGGAGGACTTAAGATCCTCTGGCGCAGGCCTCCACGGGTTCGAATCCCGTCCCCCGCACCTTTTTACTAGTAAATTATATATGGTTCTTCTACGTATCTCTTATTGATGTTTTATGCCAAAACCTAACAAAGGCAAGACTGCGACCATCAAAAAGAGGGCTGTTTACGTTTACCTTCCCTCCGAGACTATGACTGGAGATTGGAAAGGAAGGGCAACAAAAGCTGGAACGTCTATCTCTAAATTTGTTATGGACCGCGTTGAGGATTCAATTAGGAATGAAGAGGGAGAAGAAGGCTATCTTTCCCGGCTTGAGCTTATCCGTAAACTGAGTGGCTCTGAAGAAGAGTTGAAGAGGCTGAGAAACGATAATCGGTTGTTGAAGAAGCTTGTTGACAATTTAGATAATGAGTTGAAAAGGTTTAGAGTCAAGCCTTTTCTTGAAGATGATTTTAAAGGCACTAGAAGATTTGACAAAGAACTTATCAATTTACTTAGAGCGGGGGGCTCCTATTCTGGAGAGGAAATCCTAACAAATCTCAGCATAAACATGTCAGACATAGACCTCGTCAAAGCCGTCAACAAACAGCTAGAGGTTCTAGAGCACTATGGTTTGGTTGAGTATGTGGGCAGAGGATGGAAGTGGAAAGCATGACCCTAAAACTCATCCAAGACTTCAGTGTGCTCATAGAGAATTTCTGGAAAGATTGCCAACTGAGAGGCATGACAAAAGAGAGCATTAGACGGTACAAGTCTAGCCTAGACATATTTGCTGATTATTTTAGAAATGCTAATCCTGTTGATGTTAACAATCAGATGTTGAAAGATTTTCTCGAATATTTGAAGTTTGAAAGAGGAGTGAAGCATAAGACTATAGAGAATTATTTTGCTGCTCTTTCTGCTTTCTATGATTATTTGATCTTTGAAGGGTTAACTGAAAAAACCATTATTTTAGCTTTTAGAAAGAGGTATCTTAGAATGTATAAAAACGACTCAGAACAATCCATGAGACAGCTCTTGTCCATAGAAGATGTTAGTAAACTGGTTAACTTCATCATGGACCCCCGAGACAAAGCAATAGCGGTGTTACTGGCTAAGACTGGTATTAGAAGGGGAGAAATGCTGAAGCTTGACATCGGTGACATTGACTGGAATAACTATTCTATCATGTTGAAGCCTACTCCCAAAAGAAGCAACAGAGCGGTCTATTTTGATGACGAATGTGCCATTGTTCTACGAAGGTGGTTAAAAGTTAGAGAGAAACTCAATCCAGCAACCAAAGCCCTGTTCATCAGCTACAGAACATTTGATAGGCTAAGCAGAAATGGAGCTTCCAATGCTATCGTCAAATACGCTAAGAGATTAGGATTTCACAATTCTGAGTCAAAAAGACTGGAAGACCATTTTGGACCGCACTGCTTCAGACACTGGTTCACAACATATCTCCTTAGAAGTGGTATGCCCAGAGAATATGTTAAAGAATTGAGAGGAGACAAAAGAAAAGAAGCAATAGACATCTACCACCACATAGACAAGGAAGAACTGAGAAAAACATACTTGGCATGCATACCCAAATTGGGTATTTAATATTATGAAAAATCTTATTTTTGGGATCTCATAAATACGTACATGATTGAGTAAAAGAGGTGACATTATGATCGAGATTCCACTTTCAAAATCAGTCAGGCTCATTTCTCCCCGATTGACAGTTTTGATAAACACAGTTGATGAGGAAGGCAAATTAAATTCTTCACCTTACTCCTGGATTTTTCCGCTTAGCTTTAACCCTCCATTAATTGGAGTCGGTGTAGGAAGCAAACACAAATTAACGTATATCAATTCAAAAAGGACCGGAGAATTTGTGGTCTGCGTTGTATCAGAAAATTTTGGTCAGCAAGCAGTCAACTGCGAAAAAAGCCATAAACCTGGAGATAAGCTTTGGGAAAAACATGGATTACAAACAAAGAAATCAATAAATGTTAGCGTTCCTAGAATTAAAGAATCAAGTGCAGTTTTAGAATGTAAAGTAACTAGATTTCTGGAATATGATGGAGACCACGTAATTCTTGTCGGAAAAGTGGTATATGCTGAAGCGAAAGAAGAGGGATTGGACAAAATAAACCCACTGCTTCATGATTCAGGAGAAAAATTCAGAACCATTGGTAAAGAGATAATTTTAAAAAGAAAAAAATAAAAAACCTGCTCCCTTGTTTTGTTTTAGAGATTAAAATCCAAGTGTGTTTTGAGCTTAAAATATTACATATGCTTGTTAAGGTCTATAGCTTCACAACTCTTCCTTTCAATTCTTTGTCAATTTCTAAAATTCCAAATGTCTTATTCCTTGCAGGAAATTTTCCAGTTATACTGCCTGGATTAAAATACAGAACCCCATCAATAACTTCATTTTTTGGGAAGTGAGTATGACCGAAAATAATTGCATCGACCGGTTCAAACTTCTTTTTTATCCGATTCTCAATTCCAAAAGGAGAACCTCCTTCCGACGGATGAGTAACACCTACTTTGAATCCGTTCAATTCAAGGGTCGCTTTTTCTGGTAACACTTCTCTAACATTAGTTGAATCGATATTACCGTAAACTCCCCTGAAGTCTCCTAGCTTCCTTAGTTCATCTATCAATCCTTTGCGAGTGTAATCTCCAGCGTGGACTATCAAATCCATTCCTTGTAGCAAATTCATCGCTTTTTTGGGTAGGTCTGTCATGTCATAAACGTGAGAATCAGATAATACACCTATTTTCACCAATCATTTACCTCCATTAAGAACAATTACTCTTACAAATACAATGTTTAGCCATAATTAATTTGTAGTTCATAACGTTAAGCCCTTGATTTTGTCATTTTTTAGGTAAATCATAAACTTCAGGACAAGTATTGCATTTGGGTTTTAGGGGTTCACCAGAATTTATCTTCATTATTAATTCTCGAGTCTTTTTTTGGAACACTTTCTGACGATTGTTAGCATCCTGTTCCATTTTTTCAATTCGATTTATAGTTGAAATATTATTTTCGTCTTTTGTTTCCCGAATCAGAAAATCCTGTATCTTCTCGCTCCAACGACCATGTTTAGTCATCAAAACATTTTCAATGCTTAATTTCCCACCATCAACTTTAATATCAAAA
>SDBS01001379.1_pt1 | contig 24641 bp, 22 predicted proteins | sample 2277091 | NCBI WGS metagenome assembly SDBS01 (sample SAMN10404972, study PRJNA504765) | marine sediment metagenome | isolation source: marine sediment core GS10_PC15, 163 cmbsf | place: Arctic Ocean: Southern Knipovich Ridge | collected 2010
CAATACCTGATGGCACTTCAAAAATGTAAGTAAGTATTTCTTGAACCATTATAATAACGGCCCAATTAATTAAGTTATATCCCAAAGCCAGAAATATAATTAATAGGTAAGGTTCAAAAAATTTAAGATTTTTAAAAAATCCGTAAAAACAAAATTTCCAAATCTGGGGATCGTTTTTTATTCGTTTAAATATCTCCTTCTCATTATTTTGATTTTCCATGCAGAACCTTTCTCAAATCTGTGTTATTTTTCTTTAAATGAATTAATCTTATTTTAAGAATACATTTATCATGATTTTACAATAATATTCAGTTCCGCCTTTGATCATAAAAATTTTTTCAAAAAGTAAGAGCACGAAATTGACGTAGATTAGAAAATCTAATAATTAAATACTATTAAGACAGAAAGAAAATAATTACCTTTCATGAAATCTTGAATATAGTATTGAGATGAGAAATAATGAAAAATTTTAAGGGAAAAGTAGCGGTCATTACAGGTGCGGCCAGCGGAATAGGACGAGGAATCGCACGTAAATGTGTTGAAATGGGAATAATGGTAATGCTTGCGGATATTGAGGAAGAGACGCTGGAAACTACAAAAAAGGAACTAGAAACAATGGGAGGTATTGTTGAGACATCTATTACGGATGTTTCAAAATTGGAAGATATTAAGATTCTTGCTAAAAAAACATTAGATAAATACGGCGCAATTCATCTACTTTTTAATAATGCCGGAGTTTCAGTTTTAAAGGGGTTTATGGGGCAAACCCTAAAAGATTTAGAGTGGATATTGAGCGTAAATCTCTGGGGTGTGATCTACGGTGTTAAAGTATTTGTTCCAATTATGACGGATCAAAATGTTGAATGCCATATCGTTAATACTGCCTCAGGATTTGGTTTTACAGCTGGTGCCGGAGGTTATGGAATTGCCAAACACGGAGTTAGAGTTATAACAGAGATGATGGCTTCAGAATTATTAACTGCGGAATCGAAGATTAAGGTTTCATTGCTCATCCCCGGATGGGTAAATACAAGGATCTTGGAAGCAGAAAGAAATAGACCAAAAAAATTCATTAATAAGGATAATTCAGCCCCAATAACTCCTGTAATGGAAAAAACCAGAAAGGAAGCCATCGATGAAGTTAAAAAAATGGTAGGTGAAGCGCAAGATCCTGATGAGGTTGCAGATATTATGTTCCAAGGTATTATCAATGAGGATCTACATATTTTCACGGATTTTGAGATGTTAAATGGAATAAAAGAAAGAGCCGAGTTAGTGACTTCATCTTTTAAATCATTGGAAAAATATTGGGAAAAGAGAAAAGGAAGTTAAAAACGTAAGATAATTTCCCTTTCTTTTGTATTTAATTCCCTAAGAATTTCTGCTGAGCCAAAAGGTTTCATTGTTGAATTCCGTGGAATAATAGTTTGTTCTATTATTTCTGCTCCATTCTTCAATAATTCACTTAATATATTATTTTTGAAAAGCTGGTTTTCTTTGAGTAATAATAATGCAGGAACTTCCATGCTGGGCTTTGGATTTCCTTTTAACTGTGCTAAATAGGTGCAAACTGATAATTTGTCTTGACTTTGTAAAATTTTGTTATAAATTATTGCCGGTTTAATTTTTTCCTCCAAATTTATGTATTTCTTTTTACGACTTTCAAAATTAAAGAGAATAGTATTATCTGAGCTTATTATTTCAATGTCAGTTCCCAATTCTTCTAATGCTTCTCTATGGGATGATTCAATAAAAGATTCACCTTGCTCTAAATTACCTCCCACTGCAGTATAGGTAACAATCGTTCTACCATTTTCTTTTTTCCAGTAATCTTTTTTTCCTACCGCAAAGACTAACCTGTCATGCCATTTGATTATCAATCCGTTTCCGTATTTGGCATCTTTCATAATAAAATCTTTGATTTTCATAGAACCACCGTGGAATTCATATTTTATTCGGTATATTCCTTTTTTAGGGGGAATAAAACATGACATAGAAAATGTCTTCACGCATGTTCAAATATAATTAGAACTGAATAAATAATATGGCTTTATCAAAAAGAGAACGTGTCATAAGAACCTTGGAACTTGAAGAAGTGGACAAGATTCCGATCCATTACCTAGGATTTGAACCAACAGGGACTGCATATCAATGTTACAGAAAATCAGATGAATACAAGAATTTAGAGACAAAAGAAAAGTGGGTTAGAAGTATAACGCAGTTCCGTTTCTTTAATGCGGACTGTGTAAATAGAGATCCATTTGTTAAAATGAAACCTTCTGTAAGATATTTCAAATTTGGTTCGGAAAGTTATACTGATTTTGAAATAGGTGAGTTTGTTGACTATAGGAATTTGAAAAACGGAGATTTTACAATAAATACGAGTACCGGAAGAGTACAAAGAGTAAGTCCACATAGTAAAACAGATCTTTTGTATATTTGGTACTACGATGGATCTTTCAGAAATGTCGAATTTATTAAATACTGCTGGGAGAATTTCGGAAAACCAAGCGAATTATTAAGAGACACAGATTACAGCCCTCAGATTTGGTCTGATTATGTTGAAAACCTTTCAGAATATATCTATCCGATGGGAACGGTTATGGGGTATGCAATGTTTGAATCTCTTTTTGAGGGAATGACAGCCGGTCGGATGGCTTATTTTATGAGGAAAAATCCCAAACTAATCCACGAAATTATGCGGGAGTTTACGAATACAAACCTTGAAATTATAAAAAGGCTGGCGGAGGCGGGTGTCGATATTAATTTCTATTATGACGATTTAGGACAAAAAAATCGCTCGATTCTCTCCCTTAAAAATTTCCGGGAGTTTATTTTGCCATACTATAAAGAACTATACCAGGAAAGTAAAAAACGCGGCATGTTTTTCATCCAACATTCATGTGGGTATATTGATAAATTCTTACCTTATATGGCGGATGCAGGCCTTAATTGCATTCAAGCACTTGAACCAGCAGCTGGAACCGACCTAGCTCATTTAAAGGAAACTCTCGGAGATAAATTGTCGTTTATGGGTGGGATGGACTCATCAAGTACGTTAAATTTTGGAACTCCAGATGATATTGAAAAAGACGTAAAAAAATGCATCAAAGCTGCCGGTCAAGGTGGTGGTTATTTTGCAGGGCCATCTCATAATATCTTAGATGTGCCATGGGAGAATTTAATGGCATTACGTTCTGCAATTGAAAAATACAGACAATATCCTTTGAATTTTTAATTTTAGTTATATCCAAAAAATTTATTCTAAATTAATTCTAAAATGATTTCATCTAAAATTTATTGCATATCGATTTGTAAAATTTCTTAAAACTGAATTATATTATAAGATTTTTTTCTTTTCAGCTATAATTTATTCAATAAGTGCTGAAAATGAAGAAAAAAATAATTTTCACAGGACCTCCATTTGCAGGTAAAACATCAATAAGATTATTTTTTTTCGAAAAAACTCATCCAATAGATATACTTTCTCCCAATTCAATTGAACCTACACGCGGAATTCACTGGATCAATTATACAAACACCGGTTATGACGAACTTGGAGTATGTGACAGTTCTGGGCAAGAAATAATGCAAGTTATTCGAGATGAAGATCTTTTTCAAGGATCTGATATAGTTATCTTCCAATTTGATGTAACAGATTTTGAATATGAGGAATTAAAACAGGATTATCTCAATTATTTGATGCAATTAATGATGATCAGGGAACAATTAGAAGAAGATTACGAGATAATTGTTTTTTGTCACAAAATTGATCTAATAAAACGTGAGGATCTCAAGGAAATCAAGAATAAAATTAAAAATATAATCTTAAAAGCTATTACTGATCAATTTGGCTATCATACTAACACTTCAATATTTTTTACCAGTATAAAATCATTTCATGCAGATTACACACATAATTTGTTGAGCAAAATCGTTTTATATCAAACGGTGACATTATAACGTTTTCGTTGTCTATTTATTTCATATAAAAATATTGAATGGGCACAAGACACATTTAATGATGTGGCAGAACCCGTTATCGGAATTTTACAAATATAATCACTGATTTCCTTAAATTTTTTCCTTAAACCGCGCGTTTCATTTCCAAGAAGGAGTAATGTTGGTTTTAATAAATCACACTCATCAATATTCATTTTTCCTTGAGCAGAAGTCCCTACAATTTGTAAATTATCATAAGTTTTTTTTAAAATCTCTATCCAATTTAGTATATCATTTAGTGAAAGCATTCTTATTATAGGTAAACTGAAAAACGAACCCGTTGAGGCGGCAATAACTTCAGGATCATATACATCTACACTACGGCCAGAAACAATAAGTCCCTGACAACCCAACGCATCACACGACCTAATAATTGTTCCTAAATTTCCTTTATTCGTAGGTCTATCAATAACAGTAATTAAGAAGTCTTTCGTTAATGGAATCCTTTTTACATCGTCTGCCGGGTTTTCAATTATTGCAATTATTTCAGAGGTATCTTCTTTTCTACTTAATTTCTTCATTAATTCAAAAGATAACTCAAAAAGCTGTTCAACTTCCTGATTTCTTAGCATATTTTCAGCCCAATCAGATAATCTTTTCTTCCTAGAATATATAAAAAAGCGTATTTTCCATTTATTTCTAATCGCTTCATTGATGTTCCTAACCCCTTCAACAAAAAACTCTTTATAGTTGTGCCTTTTCTGACGATTTCTTTTTAGAACATCAAATTTTTGATAATAATTATTTTCTTTTAAGACTCTGATAATTTTTTTTTTCACTGTAATCTACAATGGTTAAAAATTTTGGTCAAACTTAGACAATATTTTAACATTTGTCCAATTTAAATTTTGATTATATACTAATGCTGATAAAATTTGTGCTTGAATACGGGTAAAACGAGTTATTTTTTATGCATTGGAGAAGCAGCACAATACTTAGGAGTTTGTACGAAAACATTGAGGCGATGGGATAAAATGGGATATTTCAAGCCTAACTAATATACATCATCAAAGATTAAATGATCATCCGCCCTATACGTGTTTAAACATTTTTTTTTTTAATAAATAAACATTGCGTTTTCACTATCGACGCACTCCGGAGAAATTTAGGCGTCATGTCTAAGTTTTTCCAAATTTATAGATAGTGTCATTATTATATATTCTGTGATTTTTTTAATATTAGAAGTAATGTAGTCATATGCTAAGGGAGATTGGGTGTGAAATTTTTTAAATTCCTTCAGCACCTTAAAGGCAAAGAAAATGAAATTAATAAACGCAAGTGAGGTTCCAATTGTTTCAACAGATCAAATGAGAGAAATAGATTACATTATGATCGACGAATTGGGCATAAGCTTACTCCAGATGATGGAAAATGCAGGACGAAATCTAGCTAGATTGGCATGTGAGTTGTTCCTTGGTAATCATCCTGAAAAGAAAAAAATTGTAATTTTTGCAGGTTCAGGAGGAAACGGTGGAGGAGGCATGGTATGTGCTAGATTTCTACACAATTGGGGTGCAAATGTTCATTTAATGGTCACAAAAGAAAAATCCTTACTAAAAGAGGTGCCTAAAAAACAGTTAGAGATCTTAAACAACATGGGAATTAAACATAGCGAGAAACTTTCAATTGCCAATGATTTCAAAAAACCCGATCTAATAATTGACTCAATAATTGGATATAGCCTAATTGGGAATCCTAAAGGACAAGCTGCAGTCTTTATTGAGTGGATAAATTCTAATAACATCCCTGTATTATCCTTAGACGTCCCATCTGGATTAGATACCGCAAATGGTACAGTTTCTAAACCTACAATTAAGGCTGATGCAACTATGACTCTTGCACTTCCAAAAATAGGTCTTACACTTGAAAAAAATAGAAATGTTGTAGGAGACTTATATTTGGCTGATATTAGTGTATCTCCTAGAATTTATAAAAGAATTACAGGAAAATTAGAAGTAAAAACACTTTTTTCCGAAGGAGAAATAATTAAATTAATGTATTGAAGAGATTTATCTCGGAAGCTATCAGACACTGAATGAAATTTAAAAAATTAGTTCAAAGGGATTTAGATGCAGTCAAAAGAATTATTTGAATAAAAAAAAGTAATAGAAAAAAATAGTATTTATTTTGTTCCACTCATTTAGAAATTGATTTCTTGCGTTTTATAATGATAAATAAAACACCAACGAATGAACTAAATAAAATAACAGTTGTTGGGAACCCAGGAATTACCGAGTTCGAAAATTTGACCAATACCGTTTCTTGATTTTTATTTCCAGATTTATCAAAAGCTACTGCAGTAATATTGTGTTCTCCATCCGTATAATCGCTTGTTTTCATATCAAGTATTACATCTGGATAAGGATATGTTGTCATAACCTTCTCCTCAATTATAGCACCATCCAGAAGAATTTGAACTTTGTCTAACTCCTGATCATCATCTCCTTTGGCGATTATTTGAACTTGTCCAGATAAATTAACATTTCGGCTCAAATTGGTTAGAGATATTGAAGGCGGAGTTTGATCGGGCGGAGCTACTCCATCATCATTAAATGTAATTCTTGATGATTCTACTTTTGCGATTTGGTGTGTGCCCTTTGTTTTAGCCATAAATACGGTTTGGTATTCACCGCCATCATCACCGAAAATGTCTGGATATTTATTAGGATCAATAGTTTTTGAAAAATTTTCCGGGTTTTCTGGATCTGGAGTCAAATCAAAATATGGAAAATTATTCAATATATCATCTTCAGTGAAATAGGCAATACCGGCATCGGGATCAACACGTGTATAAACAGGGTCATTTATTCGAGGTTCCGGAGGTACCCAACCGGGTGGAATAATTCTAACCCTTATATATTCTAATTCAGAAACATTATGAACCACCACCCAAATGGGAAGAGCAGTCGTAATTTGGGGAACCCACTTGGGCAAAAAGAGTTTTACAATAAATATTCCTATAATATATGGATCAGGTACACCAATATATACATTTAATGCGTCAGTTCCGTCTCCTCCGTTTGGCAATGTTGTACCAGATACTTCGTGACCGATTTCATCATGATTGTCATCAATCCAAGGTTTTTGAGACGCGCCAAGGCCGACAGCTTTGACATGTGCTGTTGCATCTTCAAAAGCCCGTCCAACTGATCTTCCAATCGCAATAGAGAACCAAAAAGCATCTGTAAAAACTGCACCTGACAAATCAGCATTAGGATAAGAACTAAGGGCACTACTGGTTGCAGTAACAACGATTCGGTTACTTTTACTCACAGGATCTATAAAGGATCCGGCGTGACAGGCTTCATAGACAATAAGAGATCTGGTCATTAATGTGGAGGTTTCTAAAGTAGTTAAATAAGCATCCAATTCGGTAGGACTTAAATTTGGCCCCGGAAGACTCAAAGAATTGATTCCACCGTGATCAAATAAGAAAATCCCAAGCCCACGAACTGAATTAACTTTACCATCCGCCCATGTTGTTATAGCATATTCAATATTAGCTTTTGTGGATTCAGCTGACGCATCTGCCGGAAGAGAACCGTCCCAATTGCCTGCAAGAAAATAAATATTGGATGCAGAATATCCTATATTTATTAAAATATCATAAACATCCTGAACACCCTCCTCAATGGCATAATACAGTGCATGGTCTGATTCTCTATCCCCTGCAACGAGTATCCATGCGCCTATATTCATATTAACAGCTGCTGATTCTGGTGTTGACGCATATACGATGTTAGATTCTTCAGCATTTGCAAATGTAACGCTTAAAACGCTAATTACATCCATTGCAAAAACTGAAAAAATCAACAACAGAACAACATAATTCTTTTTTTTTATCATTTGGAATCACATTGATCCGATCATTATATTAGAAGTATATAAATTTAAATGAGCGAAAAAATAGGTTATGCTTTGTCAATAACTTATAACAATTGATCCCTAGTTTCAAACGAAAATTATGATCAAAACATTTGGAAAGCCGAAAATTCAGTTTGTAATTGAAAATAAATACATATTATCTAATTTCTCCTTGTAATATTGGATATTTTAACTAACATAAGAGGATATAAATAGTAAATTTATAAAATCTTCTGCGCTAAAATCCATAGATGATGTTCGTTTTCCTCATCTTCTTCTTCTTCATAAACGATTTTGAATCCATTTTCATGTAATAATTCCTTGTTTTTTTTAGCTGAAAAAGAACTCCAAGCCATTTTACTTGCCCCGATGAACTCGTCAATATCAAGTTCTATGTTATTACATCCCAATGTTAGAATAACCACACCTTTATCATTCAATAGTGAATAGATTTTTTTAAACAGGCTATCATGTTCAGTGCGAGGAATGTGAAATAGTGCATAAAATGAAATTATAGCATCGAAAGAATTCGGCTGAAAATTGATTTTTGTGAAGTCTTGATGCAGAAAATTTGCTCCAGGAACACTTTTCTGAGCTTTTTGAATATGTTTTATCGAGATATCAATTCCTGTCAGCTGAAATCCTTGATCTACGAGGTACATATCAACTGGAATGCCCACACCGGAACCCAAATCTAAAATTTTCCCTTTTGGTGGAATCATTTCCATAAGTTTTTTTAAAAATCGCGCCTCCCGGTTGTTTAATTTAGGAGTCAATCTAAAATGTTTTTCATAATCTCCATTATTGTAGCCTTTTTCAACAATTCTTCTCATATTTTTGAATTTCATATTGATCACGTAAAATTCTATGCATCTGTGATGTAATCTTTAGTAATGTAATATTTTAATTTAAGATCTTACAACACTAATATCAAGTAAAAATCCAATAAATAAAAAAAAAAATAGAAATTTCGTGAGAATTAAAAAAGTTTTGATTTTTTCTTGGTTACATACACCATTATTCCTATAGTCGCTATTAGAGTAAATAATAGAATTGCATTACTATATCCGGGAATTACTGGAGGATCTGAAGGTTCAATGAAGTCAGGATCTACTGTTATAGTGATAGACTCTGATTTAGCTGATACTCCACGAAAGTTTTCTGACGTTACGGTTATAATGTAAGTCCCATTTCCTTCAAATTCGATGTTTAAGGAAGTTGTAGTTGAATTTGTATCTCCTATTTCAATATCTCCGTTATAAACACGATATGTATCTGTGCCTGTAGATGATGCCCACATAAGGTTTATGTTATCCACTGCTATTGTTTTATTTGTTGTTGTAATCGTTGGTGTATCGGGAATAGTATCAATTGGGGAATTAAGTGTGTCTTTACGGGGAACATAGATTGAACCGTTAGCAATACCTTCTATGGCATTATCAACTACATCTTTCACTGACTGAGGGATAATAGCATCATAATTATGGTATGGATATAAGTAATTACCAATGTTAAGATCCCAAGATGTTCCGCCCAGAACATCCATGGCTGTTCCATTCTCGATTCTCTGAGCGACTATCTCCATCAAGAGTGTTGTATTCATCCCAATGCTAGTCATTGTGTTGTCAACTGCTAAAACATATTGATCACCAACCGTTCCGATTACTATAATATCTGCCTCTACGCAAGCAGCGATAACTCCTCTTCCGGTCGTATCAGCAACCTGGACAACAATATCAACATTTAATGTGTCTATTAGCGATTCCGTGATTTGTTTACCAAGCGCAATATCACCCCAATCACCAGCAACTCTAGAATACACTATAGCTTCGTCGTTAACACTCTCAACGCCGGCATTAAAAGCATAGAACTCCATTGCCAGGTATTCATACCATTCTCCAAAAACTACAGCCAGTCTATTGGTCTCTGTCATCTGCCCTGCAAGTACTCCAGCTAGGTAGTGACCCTCTGTCTGGAAAGATGGATGAAGACCCACAACATTATCTGGTGCAGGTACCCATTGGTTAAGACCGGGTATCTGAACAAATAAGGTTTCATTGTATATATCTGCAATTCCACTGAAGTAAGAAATTTCTATGAACATACCTCCGACCATGAAAATCACATCATATCCGGCATCACCATATTCACTAGCTACTCGATACATATCGGTATACTGTACTGAGCGCGTTATGCTTATTTCCCAACCAAGAGTGTCATTCAGATATTCTATAGCTTCTATTGCTACATAAGAGAATCCATAGTCGGTTTCATCACCGCCTATCATGAGAGCTGCCTTATATGGTCCTGCACTAGCCTCTGGAGTGAAAGGTGACTCACTTCCGATGACTGGATTTGGAACCAGAGCTGAAAGCATGAATATTGAAATAAGGGCAACAATGAAATAGCTCTTCTTTAATTTAGTTTTTTTAATCATTCTAAGTATCATAAAAAAAATTCACCACTAATATTGTTCGATCAACTGTTTCAACCACTGGATCAAAAAAATCCAATGGGTAAAGCGATTTTTTTAGTTAATCAAAATTACTTTTAGAATTGATCATATATAAATCCTATTTTATATTTTCCATGATACAACTTAGAATTAAAGATTTTGGTCGGACATCCACTCAAGAGAAATACTACTAGTAGATTATTGGATTGATAATTCATAACTTAACAGTATACAGTGTATAATTGGATCGATCTGGAAAGTGAGTTTAGGATTTAAACGGTTACGGGCAATATCGCATCCACTCCAAAATTGTAGACCTGAATAAAAGGCTAGCTGTTTGTAAAACTATTATTCTTTCAAATCCATCATTAGAATAATTAGGTTAACTTTATTGATCATTGATTTTTTTAAGCGTTGGTTATTGAATTGTCGGAGAATTTATATGATCGGAAATTTTAATTGGGTTGTGTTGAAATATTTTGGGTGATATAGATAAAAAGTTCTCTTAATATTATGCAATTTTCGTAAATAGAATATGGGGAAAAACACTGGGGGTTATATTCTATGAACATATTAAGATATAGGTAAAATACTGGGAGATTTTTATACATGAACATTAAAAATGAATCTGTTTTTGTACATGGAAATCAAATTTACGTCAAGTATGGAAAATTAAACCTATTTAATCGTCAAATTTCGAATTGGGAGGAAATCGAAGGTTTAAGTGATCTAAAAACAGTGAATTGGTTGAAATTAAGACAGAATAATCTAACTGATATAAAAATACCAAAAACCTTGTCTTATATTCGACACTTAGATTTGGATGAAAATCGCTTAGATTCGTTGGTAGGGATACCAAGCATGCCGTACTTAGAAGGACTTTTGCTTAATCGAAATAAATTTGAAGAAATTCCCGATTTATCTAATTTCCCAATATTAAGATATCTTAGTTTATACGAAAACACAATCAGTTCAATCGAAGGGTTGGATAAATTGAAATACTTACAGGATCTTGATTTACATAAGAATTCTATCGGAGTTCTTGAAAACATTGAAAATTTAAAGCAGATAAAAAGGTTATTTCTTACCAAAAATAAAATAGAATCTGTACATCTAGTAAATCCAATCCCTAGTTTGAAATTCTTATATTTACGTTCCAATATGATAACAGATCTGACTAATTTGAATAAATTTCCTAATATAGAGGGATTAAACATTTCTGATAATCAAATTAGAAATTTATCTGGATTATCCAAATTAAATTCGTTAATTGAACTGGATCTTTCAAACAATCAAATTGAAAGTATGAAGGAGCTCGACGGTTTGAAGAACCTGATGAAAATCAATATGGGATCAAACAATTTAGTCGAAATATCTGGAATCAGTAAATGTTCCAAATTAGAAAGATTGCGATTATATAAAAATCAAATAAGAACATTAACGGGATTGACTGAACTAAGATCAATTCTTGAATTGGATCTTTCACATAATGAAATTGAAATTATGGATGGACTGTCAGGTTTGATAAACCTAGTGAAACTAAATTTAGATTCAAATAAAATAGTCGAAATATCCAATCTTAGTCGATGCCTGAAATTAGAAAAATTGAGATTATCTAAAAATCAAATCCACAAAATAAAGGGAATATTTGGTTTAAAAGCTTTAACCTATCTCAACCTTGGTTCAAATCAAATAATGAAAATGGAAGGGTTTGAAGAACTAGTTAATCTTATTGAGCTTGACTTGCGAAAAAATAAAATCGAAAAAAAAGAGGGAATTAGTCATTTTTCTACTTTGAATCGTGTTCGTTTGAAAGGAAATCCTGTTCAAGAAAAAAAATGTTGAGCTTGTTATATTCTGGGTATAGAGATTTCCCTTGTGAATACTCATTGTGGCTGAAATTAAAGATTTGAAAAATTTAATTGGATGATTTTCACAAATATTATTAATAAAACAGCACGTTTTCACTATCGACGCACTAGGGCAGATTTATATGTAAATTCCAAGTTTGTCCAAATTTATAGATGGTGTAATCCCATGATGGATGATAAATTACACCACCACACCAGTTTTTTCACCCAATTATCCCCATAGTAGTTAACCCGCAGATGTTAATCGTTTTAAACTTGAAGAGAAAAATATTTTACTCAATTATATGATTCATTTTATTCTACACCTATGTTGAAAATCCTTTATTATTGTCCGAAAACAATGAGATGTGGTAATAATATCTTGCAAGATACACTAATTGATTCATAAAATCTTTATCAGATATAAATTAAACCCGAGTTTTGAAAAATTTGTTGTACCGAGCGACCAATCGCAAGTTTATTTTGTATAAAAGGTTTATAAATGATCAATTCAAAGAGTAATTTTGATTAACTAAAAAAATCGCTTTACCCATCTGGATTTTTTTGATCCAGTGGTTGAAACAGTTAATCTAACAACAGTAATGGGGTTATATTTTTTATGATTAGTTCTCAAATAGAAGAAGCAAATTTAGAAGCTGTCAAAAGAATTTTGGCAGCTGAATGTAACTTAGTTGATATTGAACCTGCTGGTAAAATTATCCCAGGTTTTAAGAGCGATTTATTTACACATGCAGGACCACCAATTGAGTGGGAGAGGATGTGTCATACACAGAAATATGCGATTACAAATCTGATAATGTATGAGGGATTGGCTGACACACCTGAAAAAGCAGCAAGATTAGCCGAAACCGGTGAAGTCACAATTGAACCCAACCACAACTACGATGCAGTTAGTGGAATGTGTGGAGCTACATCAGCATCCCTTCCAGTTCTTGTGGTTAAAAATCCTGTACATGGTAACACTTCTTATTGCCTCCAACAAACAAGTTTGACAGCTTTCGGCAATAAATATGAGTCAATCGACGAACTTGATTTTGTGCGGAAGATCCTTGCACCCGTATTGAAAGCAACGATTAAAGAAGCAGGGGGAATTAAACTTAAAGAAATACTTGCAACAGCTCTACAGATGGGTGATGAACTGCATGGCAAGAATGATGCTGGTAGATTTGTTTTTGTGAGTCGTTTATTACCACATATCGTGAAGACTGACTTTGATAAAGAAACTCTTGCTCAAGTGGGAGAATATTTCAATAGTAACACAGGACGTTGGTATGGTGGGAATTTGATGATGGCATCTTGTAAAGCAATGATGGATTCAGCCAAGAACATTGAGTACAGCACTATAGTAACTGCAATGGCCAGAAACGGCGTGGAGTTTGGAATTCAAGTCAGCGGACTTGGGAATGAATGGTTTACCGGCCCTGCGGGGACGATAATTGGTTATACCTTCCCTGGATATCGATCGGAAGATTCTACACTAGATCTGGGGGATAGTGCCATCTCAGAGTCGAGAGGTTTTGGGGGAATGGCTGCACCAGCATCACCTGGTCATGCAAGATTTATAGGAAGAGATTATCAAGATGCGGTTGAGAAAACTAAGCAATTGTATGAAATCTGCCAAACAGAAGATACATTATTTCAGATACCTTACCTAGACTTCAGGGGAGTTCCTGTGGGGATAGACATAAAGAAGGTAGTTGAGACAGGTATTTTACCTATTATAAACACAGGTATGGCCCACAAGGACGGGGGTCATCCAATGATTGGAGGGGGTAGGGCTGATCCTCCTATGGAATGTTTCAAGAAAGCTTTAGTAGCATTTGCTAAAAAGTACACACAGTAAAACAACGATTGTGAACATAGAATGGCTGATTTTATATGTTGAAAAAATACCAAAATTTCCTTTCTTATCCGATTGGATTGGTTATAGCCCTACTTGTCTTCTCAATCTCCTTACTATTGATGGGCTACGATCCTATCAGCGCTTTAGAATCAATACCTGATGGTGCTTTTGGTACACCTAATAGGACTAGTGAAACGCTAATCCGTTTTATTCCACTACTACTAACCGCAATGGCTTTCCTGATAGCTTTCAAAGCACGATTCATGAATTTAGGTGTCGAGGGGCAATTATACATTGGTGCACTTCTAGCATACTTGGTTGGTGCTGAAATGGGAGGAGTCCCTGGTTTTATCTCAATACCATTGATATTTATAGCAGGTTTCATTGGAGGGGTGTTATGGTTGGCAATCCCACTTATCATGAAGACCATAAGGGGAATTAACGAAATATTTCCAACTGTCGTTATGAACTTCATTGCTATGTTTGTAATAGCGTGGCTCACTGCAGGGCCGCTCAAGGATCCTGATGCGTTCAACCCAAGAACGCATTACATTCCAGAGTCAACTTGGTTACCCTTGATAAATCCCCCCAGACTTCATGTAGGTGTCGTTGTAGTGGTCATAATAGCTTTGCTTATCTATTTGATTCTGTATAAAACAACAATCGGATATAAAATTAGAGCAGTTGGACAAAATCCAAGGGCTGCCGAACACGGAGGGGTTAATGTAACTAAGACTATAATTACTGCAGGATTGTTAAGTGGAGGAATAGCCGGACTGACAGGGATGATGGAAATATTTGGAGTCAATCATTACTTGATTAGTGGTTTTTCATCTGGTTTTGGCTTTGTAGGAATAGCAGTAGCAGCTTTGGGAAATTTTCATCCTATTGGTGTAATTTTTGCTGCTTTTTTCTTCTCGGTTCTACAAATTGGAGGAGAATCCATGCAACGGGGTGCAGGAATCCCTGTTGATTTTATTTTTATTATGCAGGCAGTACTAGTGTTAACTATCCTGATTGTTCAAAAATGGATTACTACGAGGAGTTCATCATGATAGGTCAACTTGTTACTGGTGAACTTATTATATCGATCCTTGCAGGAGGAGTTGTACTCGCAGTTTCTATTCTCTTTGTTTCTATTGGGGAGGTTTATAATGAGCGAGCAGGAGTTATCAACTTAGGCCTTGAAGCAATAATGACGCTCTCTGCCTTTATTGGAGTTTGGGTAACTTTCGAAACAGGGAATTTCTTCTTAGGTACACTTGCAGCTATTGTTGTGGGTGCAGGTGTTGGGTTGATTCATAGCTTTACTTGTGTCAAAATGAGAGTCAATCAATTGATAGCTGGATTGCTTACCCTGTCCTTAGCTGATGGTTTAGCTAACTTTCTTAATAGTGTTGTCATCGCAGGAATGAGGGAAAAGATGAGGGAAGATCCTTTATTATATACAACAGCAGTTCCAACTGTCATACCCCTACCCTCTATTAATATTCCTTTTCTTAGCGATATTCCGGTAATTGGGGAGATTTTTTTTCAACATAATGTATTTGTCTATCTCGCTTACATCCTCGCTATTGTTTTTGGGTTGATTCTATATAAAACCACATGGGGTCTCAAAATCAGAGCGGTTGGAGAGAATCCTGAAGCGTGTGATGCGGCTGGTATTAATGTTAACCTGACCAGACATCTTTGTGACATTTTTAGCGGGGCAATGGCAGGATTGGCTGGTGCATTTTTATCATTAGGATACCTAGGGCTCTATGATAGCGGTATTGCGGGAGGACGTGGCTGGATCGCTATCATTGTTGTGATTTTTTCGCGCTGGAGTCCTTTCAAAGCCATTTTGGGTAGTCTGATATTTGGCATAGGATATTCTGTATCGGGTAATTTAATAGGCGCGGGTATTATCCCAAGCAATATGAACTACTTAATCTTGATTATGCCCTACCTTGTAGCGTTAATAATAATTGTACTATTTGTTGGGAAAATAAAAGGTCCAGCGGCATTAACTGTTCCGTATTGGAGAAAATAAAGGTATTATAAAATGACTATAACTGTAATTGTTCGTAAAGACACGTATCGAGATTCTGTTATCCTAATGAGATTATCCAACAAAGTAACTGAACTCGATGGGGTGTTACAAGCTGGTGTTGTCATGGGCACACCTACCAATAAGAAATTTCTGGAAGTCTTGAATCTATTAACCGAAGAAGCCAGGCATGCAACTCCAAACGATCTGGTGATAGCTTTAGATACTGAAGATGAAAAGAGCATGGCTCAAGCGCTCTCTGAAGTTGAAAGACTCCTTACAACTCGGGTTTCAAGAGATGCGAGTAAAATCATACCCAAGACACTTGATTCCGCACTTAGAAATATGCAAGACGCAAATTTAGTTATTATTTCAGTACCGGGGATATATGCCAAGAGAGAAGCGCTGAAAGCCCTAAGAAAAGGACTTAATGTCTTAATCTTCAGTAGCAATGTATCTCTTGAAGATGAATTAGAACTCAAACAATTAGCTCTGGAAAAAGGGCTCTTGGTCATGGGTCCTGACTGTGGGACTGCAATAATCAATAATATAGTATTGGGCTTTGGGAATATCGTTAATAAAGGGAATATCGGACTAGTGGCTGCAGCTGGAACAGGATTGCAACAGGTTTCCACTCTGATACATAATGAGGGATTTGGAATATCTCAAGCGATCGGAACTGGTGGAAATGATCTCTCGAAAACTGTGGGAGGAATCATGATGATTGAAGGTATAAAGCGTTTAGAACAAGATGCAGAAACTAAAGTGATAGTTCTTATTTCTAAGCCACCCAATCAAGAAATTAGTGAAAAAGTACTAAAAATCGCAAGTCAATCCAGTAAGCCAGTGGTTGTGAATTTTCTTGGAGGAGATATTAAAAATTTTGAAAGTCAAGGTTATAATGCTGCCAAAACGTTAGAAGATGCAGCAACTACAGCCTGTGCTCTTGTTCAAGGAAAAAAAGCATTAAAGAAAATTTTTACGGTATCAAGAGAAGAAATTCTTTCGATTGCCAAAACAGAATGGGATAAAATGAGTGCAAATCAGAAGTTCGTAAGGGGTCTTTATACTGGTGGAACCCTATCATATGAAGCATTGATTCTTATAACACCTCTTCTCAAAGAAATTTTCTCGAATTCACCTCTAAAGCCTCACTTGAAGCTTGTAGATTCAAATTTAAGCAAAAACCATACTTGTGTGGATATGGGTGCAGAGGAATTTGTTATTGGAAGACCACACCCAATGATAGATTATACGCTTCGTAACCAACGAATAATCAATGAAGGAAATGACCCAGAAACAGCTGTTATTCTTTTGGATGTGGTTTTAGGTTATGGATCTCATAATAATCCGGCAGCCGAACTCATATCACCCATAAATGCAGTTAAAGCCAATGCTGAACGTAACGGGAGATACATATCTGTTGTGGCTTCCATTGTAGGTACATCCCTTGATCATCAAGATTTTCAAAAACAATATAAGCTTTTAGAGAATGAAGGTGTAATAATTATGCCCAGTAATGCACAAGCAGCAAGATTGGCAGCATTAATAGCTACAAGAGGCGGCATACAAGATGAACTTTTTGAGGAGATGTTCTAATGACTGAAAAAAAAAAATTACTTAACAAGGAACTCAAGGTCATCAATATTGGAATCGAAATGTTTGCAGATGATCTGGAGAAACAGAATGTAGATGTAGTCCACGTGGATTGGCGACCTCCGGCTGAAGGAGACCTTGATATACTCAAATTATTAGAAAAATTGGAAGGAAGCTGAAATATGACAATATTTTTCGTCCTTTACAAAAATCCGTAGGAGAATAAACCGATGCAAAAATTAATCATCGCATTGGGTGGAAACGCTTTCATCCAAAAAGGCCAAGCAGGCACAGCAGAAGAGCAATTTGCAAACATTAGAAAACCAGTCGCTTCCATTGCCGAACTCTCGAAATCATACCACATCGTTATAACTCACGGGAATGGCCCTCAATCAGGGGCGTTACTATTGCAACAAGAAGCATGTGATGAGGTTCCAAAAATGCCGTTATCTATCATCGGTGCTCAGACACAAGGTCAAATTGGTTATATGATTGAATCTACCTTGGACGAAGAGTTAATGCGTCTAGGTATATCAGATGACAAACTTTTTCTCACTGTGCTTACTTATACTTCGGTAAAAAAAGATGATCCAGCATTTGAGAATCCCACAAAACCCATTGGACCTGCTTATCCTGATCCTCGTCCGGGATTTGTTAAAACGACAAGGGGATGGCGCCGAGTGGTACCATCACCGAAACCCCATAAAATCTACCAATGGCGAGAAATTAAACATTTATTGGAAGAAGGATTTATTATTATCGCATGTGGCGGGGGAGGAATCCCTGTGTTTAAAAAAAATGAACGTCTTCAGGGAATCGAAGCAGTTATTGATAAAGATTTAGCTACGGCCAAACTAGGGGAACAGATTGGAGCTGAAATTCTCTTGATAGCTACAGATGTAGAAAAAGTTGCAATTAATTACATGCAACCGGATGAGAAATTTGTTGATTCATTGACCATTGCCGAAGCAAGAAAACTGTTGGACGAAGGGCAATTTCCGATAGGAAGCATGGGACCTAAAGTCCAGGCATGTGTAAATTTTATTGAACAAGGTGGTGCTAAAGCGATTATAACCTCGATTAATCATATCCAAGATGCTCTCCTTGGTAAGACAGGTACACATTTTAAAAAATAATTTTTTCTAATTGAAAATTATTAAGGTATAGAGGAAATTACATGACACAAAAAATGACTCGAAAAAAAACTCGTGTTTCAAGATTTTGGGAAAACGTAAAGCTAAGAAAAACGAGTAATTACATCAATAATACTAGAATTAAGCAAATCGAACCTGGTGAATCAATAGTAGAGATGCAGGGGATCACCAAGAGATTTTCGGGTGTATTAGCTAACGATAATATTAATTTTGAGTTGAAGGCGTGTGAAGTCCATGCTTTGCTAGGAGAGAACGGAGCAGGCAAAACAACCTTGATGAATATCTTATATGGACTCTATCGATATGATTCAGGTGAAATTAAAATTCGAGGAGCCCCGGTTCACATAAAGTCTCCAAAAGATGCCATTGCAATTGGAATTGGAATGGTTCACCAGCACTTCACACTCATACCAGCAATGACAGTTGTTGAGAATATTATTCTGGGGGTTAAATCCTCCAAAGAACCTTTTTTGAATCTCGCTGAAGCCGAGAAGAAAATCATCGAGCTCTCAAAAACTTACAATTTAGAGGTTGACCCAAAAGCAAAGGTAGAACAGCTCCCAATGGGTATTCGCCAACGAGTTGAGATAATAAAAACTCTATACAGAGGTGTACAAATACTTATTCTCGATGAACCTACCTCAGTTCTTACACCTTTGGAAATCGACGATTTTTTTAAAGCTCTGAAAGCCATGGTAAAAGAAGGATTGACTGTTGTTATCATAACTCATAAGTTACCCGAAGTGTTTGCCATAAGTGACCGTGTCACAGTCCTCAGACGCGGACGTTTTGTTGAGACGGTTGAGACCAAACTAACTAGCCCAAAGGACCTTTCGATAAAAATGGTTGGAAGAGAGATCCATACAGACAAAGATAGGGTTGAAATCGAACCAGGTAAGGTTGTTCTTGATGTTCAAGGCCTTAAAACCATGAACGACAAAGGTCAAGAAGCTCTCAAGGGTATTTCGTTCTCAATACGCGAAGGTGAGATACTGGGAATTGCAGGAATCTCCGGAAATGGTCAGAAGGAGCTCGCAGATGTACTTTCTGGCATGAGACCATCTACAGATGGCACGATTCACTTTCTGAAGCAGGAAGTAACCAATTTTAGCCCAAAGAAATTAATCGAATTAGGTATAGGGGACATACCTGAGGATCGGGCAGGGACAGGTCTTATAATGGGCTTTTCCATTGCGGAAAACTTGATTTTAGAGTCACATACTGAATCTCCATTCTCACATCGATGGTTCTTGCCTTTCAACAAAAAATATTTCTTGAATGAAGCCGAAATCCGAAAGTATGCGGAAAAAATAATCCAAGAATACGACATTGATACACCAAGTCCTAATGTTCCAGTAAGAAACTTGTCAGGTGGTAACCTCCAGAAGGTTCTCTTGGCAAAAGTTCTCTCTAGAAATCCAAAATTGCTTATTGTAGCTCAACCTACAGCTGGATTAGACGTTGGAGCAACAGAATTCATATCTAAAAAGATATTGGGGGAGAGAAAAAGACAAACGGCCATTTTACTCATTTCTGAGGACTTAGAAAGAATAATGACTCTGAGTGATCGCATCGCAGTCTTCTATGAGGGTAAAATTGTAGGAATAATCCCTGCTGCTGATGCAAAGATTAGTGAAATTGGCCGGATGATGACCGGTGTTAAATAAGGTGCAATTATGAAAATTATGATCACGGTTTTGTAGAACCTTTTTTTATTTGATGACTGACAGATGAGGACAATCCACAATGACAGATTCGGAAACGCCCTATCATCGCTTAAATCATAATATTAAATCCTTGTATTTGAATGCTCAATCAATAGGTCTCTCGGTTTATGACAGGATTCAAAAACAAGGTAAAATCGGTCTAATACATAGTATTTTCCAGCGTGTAATTAACATCATCGTGTTGGAGAACCGATTATTCAGTTTAGTTGGACAAGAAGTAGGACAAGGACCATTGAATATACTTGTGAACATCCCTAATCATATTGATCTATCAACAATAGGGATAAAAAAGGGTGATACCGTAACAAGAATCGGTGAGTCTATAGTTATCGGTGAGAATGCTATTGTGATATCAATTCAGTTGGCTGAACTATGGGAGCCTAAGAGGAAATTTCAAGATAGTCTACTTCCTCTTAAAATAATTATAGCAAACATAAAAATCATGAGAGATGTTGCACTTGTTTCTGATCATCTCAGTGGTTTAGGTGAATTAATTCCATTTGTGAGTATCAACGGTCTTAAAGATTCTAAACCTGAAAAGTTAAATCCTGTTTCTAATTTTGCGCTACCCCATGTTTTATCATTGCTTAAAGCAATAAAATCCGGTCATTCTAACGACATAATACAAATTGCTCGCAACTTAGTAGGATTAGGCCCGGGATTAACTCCCTCTGCTGATGATATGCTTCTGGGGTTAATGATTAGTATGATTTATTTTTCAGAAAACATTGATAAAACGAGTATTGATGTCAAAAAAATCAATAAGGATATTATATCCACAATTTCTGGGAGAACTACAATTATAAGTGAAGAGTTCTTAAGAGAAGCTTCATCTGGAAGAGTAAATGAAGTTGTCGCCTCTCTTATGGAAAATTTATTAACTTCAAGACAAAAGGAGTTAGAGAATTCTGTTAGAAAGGTTATGGATTTTGGTGGTACTTCTGGCACAGATACTGTGTTTGGAGTCATTTTAGGGTCATATCTAATGCTGAACGACATATACTGTAACCGCAATAAAAATGACGTTAATTTTCGTTTGTAGTTTTCGTATCGTATGTTTCTAAATTGATTTAATTAAATCTTTTTTAAGGTCTGCTCTCTTTTCTCGAACGAACATAGATGAGTTAAGCCCATTTTTTTAACTTTAGCAATTACTTCATTAAAATTGTAAGCGACAAGATCAGGACGGTGGGCGTCTGAACTTAAAGTTACGTTAATGTTCCGTTTTATGATTTCTTTGAGAATTTTATCTTCGGGAAATTGAGAAGATACCCCTTTCCAAAATCCAGATGTGTTAATCTCAATCGCAATACCGTTATTTTTTATTTTATCTAGAAGATTGAGCACGTATTGCCATACTTTTACCGAATAGACTGGGTTATCCGGCAAAAAGAAAAAACGATGATTATCGAAATGTGCAATTACGTCAAAGTATTTGGAGTCAATAATATGTTCTATTTTCTCAAAATACGCCAGAAGGATCTCGTCTTGAGAGAATTTGTCAATAAAAACTGCTGAATCTTTTTGACGCGAAATAGGTGTAACTGGAGAATTTGGAAGCTTAATTGAATGGATTCCACATAGAAGATAATCAAAATCATCCAAAAAACTGTTAATAAAATTTATTTGCCTGGTGAATGCATTATGACGAGTAAGAAAACCTATCTCCGTTGAGATTCGAACATCAATTTTATCTTTATATTTTTCCTTTAAAGATATTATATCTTCAATATAAGAACTAAATTCGTCTTTTGGCATTGCAACAGTATTTATTAAATCCATTACTTCAGGAGGTAAAGGGTGAACATCGTACGGAAAGTGATCTGTAATTCCTATCTCTGCAATATTCTTTTCAATTGCAATTTTGATGTAATCCTCAATATTTCCTAATGCGTGTCCGCAACGAGTATTATGTGTGTGTAAATCTTGTAAAAACATTATTAATCTCTTTTATTGTTCTATCACTTATTTTTTCTTACTAATAAGAATGTATTATTTTTGTTCTTTTCACTTTAAGCATACTAGGATTACAATTTAACATTGATAGCAGAGAATAAATGAGGAAAAATATAATTTAATCGCTATTTAATTGAAAATTCATGCCTTGTACTGTGAAAATACTTCTCTCCAGGATTTAAAATAACCGAATCTGCCAAATAGGGAATATTTATTGCATTAGGATATCTTTGAGTTTCAAGGCAGACAGCATTATGCTTTTTACAAGGTTTCCCAAATGATGAGACCGTTTCCATAAAATTACCCGAATATACCATTAAACATGGTTCTGTAGTGAATACGCTCATTTTTCTCCCGTTTTTTTCCGAATAAAGTTCTGCAACTAATGTCGGATTGGTTCGACGGTTACGATTATTACCAACGGGAGGTGTATTTAGAATATAATTATGATCAATATCTCCAACTTCCTTGTAGAGGATTGAAAATTTCTTGGGTGTTCGCAAATCCAAATTATTTCCTTCTAATTTAGCGATCTCACCTGTAGGAATTAATTCTTCATCAAAAACCATAATAAAGTCTGCATTAATCCAAAGCTCCAAGTCATCGATCAACTCATCTAATCCATTTAAATTCCAATAGGCATGGTTTGTCAGATTAATAATAGTTGTTTGGTCTGTAAAAGCTTCAAATTCCCACTCGATTTTCATATCAGTTATTTTAAATGTTATTTTGGTTGTAAGAGAGCCAGGATAACCTTCTTCACCATCAGGGCTTGTGTATTCAAAGACTAATTCTGCTAAACCATTATCGGAAATAGCTTTCAAGCACTTCCAAATTTTGTAATTGAAACCTATTTTTCCCCCGTGAAGGCTGTGCTTATCGAAATTGTTGGGAAAAAGTTTGTATTCATTTCCATTGAGTTGAAATTTCGCATTTTCGGTTCTATTAGCAACCCGCCCGATTGCTGCCCCTAAATAACCAGATTGTTTTACATATTCTTCGGGGGAAAATTGGCCGAAATTAATGTTTTCTATTTTCCCGTTCCGATCAGGGACTTTAACTTGGATTATTGTAGCTCCAAAGTTTGTAAGTTGAACTAAAAATCCGCTATCCGGGTCAGAAATTGTAAATATTTCTGTTGATTGGTTGTCATATTTTCCCCATGAATCCTGTGTTAATTTCATGTTTAATAAAAAATTTCGAAACAATTTTAATTTTTACCTAAGGAAAAGCATTTTTTATTGATCTTTTGTTAATATTTTTCTAATTGATTCCAAATAAATATTAAAAAAACAAAATCAGAAATAATTTCTAATAAAAATTTGTTCAAAATATGCAAAATATGGTGTATAAAAATAACCTTCCTTAACATATCTGAAGAAAGATTTGATGAAACTAGAGAAATTTACAATATTATCACTACACAAGCGTTAATGGGATTAATAATAATTCAAAGTGGAAGAATAAAATACAATAATGAAGCTGCAGAAAAGATATTGGAATATTCCCATTTGGAGATTATTTCATGGGATTTAACAGATATTAGAAATTTAATATTTGAAGATGATCTTGCTTCTGTATTAAAAGATTCAAAGGTGTCCTTGACACAATCAGAAAATGGGAGTAATCCACTTAGGAAGATTCAACTTTCATTTAGAATAATCACAAAATCTGGTGAAGTTAAATAGATCAATCTATCTTCAAATCGTATTATATACAAGGATAAACCCGCTAATCTTATAATATTTTCAGATATCACAGAACAAAAAATTCCTGAAGATCTTTTAAAGATTAAGGATGATAGAATTCGAATTTTAAGTGAACAAGCTTTAATGGTAGTTGCAATTATTCAAGACGGAAAAGTAGTACACGCAAATGAAGCATTTTCCAAATTGTGTGAATATTCATTAGAAGAAGTTCAATCATGGAAAAAATATAAATTATTTCAGCTTATTCACCCCGATGACAGGGAAATTGTAATTGCTCAAGAAAAAAAAAAAAAGTTAGGATTAGTTGAAAGCAATGTACCCCACTATTTACATAAAATAATTACAAAAACGGGTAAAAAAAAATGGATCAAAAATTTTTCAAAAAATATTATTTTTTAAGGGAGACATTCAGATTTTATCATGTCAATCAATGAT
>SDBS01001380.1_pt1 | contig 24633 bp, 48 predicted proteins | sample 2277091 | NCBI WGS metagenome assembly SDBS01 (sample SAMN10404972, study PRJNA504765) | marine sediment metagenome | isolation source: marine sediment core GS10_PC15, 163 cmbsf | place: Arctic Ocean: Southern Knipovich Ridge | collected 2010
GTCTTGTACTTCTCGGGGATATCTTCACAGGACGGCGCGGTGTGAACCAGGTTGCCAGCGTCCGAACCGTACAAGTGGTCAAGGCTGGCCTGGAATTTCCAGCCGCCTTCGACTACCGGGGGCTCACCGCTGACTTCCACCCGCAACCACTTGGTTGCCAGTCCAGTCTCTTCGTCGTCACGGTACTCTTCCCTGACAACCTTGTAACTGACGGGCTCGCAATCGAGCTTCGCGGCCTTGCGGTTGATCTTGCCAAACCGATCGTCCAGCTTCCCAAGGTTATTCTCGGGAATCCAGATGCAGGCTTCATCATCCAGGTAGCGGGGCTCCCAGGTGCCTTCGTCCAGGTTCGTATCCACCGTCATTTTCTCTTCCACCTTGCCTCCGTGGTTGATTTCCCTCAAGTTCATAACTCAATTGTAATATGGGGCGAGTCGTTTGTCAAGCAAATTCTGGGTTATTTGGTGAAATATCGTACTTTAGGCAATTAGATAAGTTATTGAAATCTCTATGTTTCGTCCCCGGCGAAATCCGGGTCGTACCGCTCTGCGTCCAGGTTGCTCATTTCAGCTTCGCAGGACGGGCAGTAATCGTATGCCTCCCAATCCCCGTGCCGGGCGCAGTGAAACACCTGGAGTTCCCAATTCGGGCACGGGTGGTTTTCATCCAGACCCCAGAGATCGTCTTCATCCGACTCGGGGAACTCCTGCTCGGAGATGCAGTCAGCAAGTTCTTCCGTCGCAGTCGTGCTCCCGTAGGGATGGCTCTGGCAAATCGTCCGGTAGAACTTACAGGTGGCGCACACGCCCTTCCGGTGCACGTGTCCTTCGGCTACTCCCTGTGGCATTGGATTCCCTTTCGTCTTAGCAAACTATCTCCGCTACTATCACTACCATCGGAACGAATTTCCAGAGAGGTCGGCCGCACGTCGAGCAGTTTCCAACCTGCGTCCATGTGCCGCTCTGCGGAGTGCCTCCGGTTCCTTCCCCTGGTTGCGGTGGGTACGGGCTTTGTCCGAGTTGAGGATAGCTCACACACCCAGGACACCAACTAGTTGACTGGGTACGATGCATATGGCCTCCGAACTATGCGCGGTTGTCCCGGTGCGAAGAACATCCTGACCTTAGTGGTTCCGTACTCCTGGATGTCGCTTGCCCACCGGCAGCAGTCTCCACACACGAATTCGATCTGGAACGGGTTAGTCCAGATCACCTGCGCTAAATGAAATAGCAGCGGCCGGGGCAGCTTGCTTGGCGGAATCCCGCACACGTTACAAAACGGTTTCTCAGGCTTTTTCTTCATTCGGCTCCGGCTCCAGTTCCCGGATCACATCCAAGACTTTACAGGCGCTTCGGAACAGTGGGGCGCGTTCTCCATCGAACTGACCACGCCAGTATTCAAGCGAGTATACCAGATAATCCTTGGCTGTCTTGTTCAGTGTTAAGATGTGGATGTGGCGGCGACCTTTGCGCTCGGCCCCCTCCATTGCGTCCACGAATTCGCCCCGTCCAGGTGGGTCACTCCGATCAGACATGGTATCGACTTCGCACATCCACAACTCTGTATGGAGGCTACTGCCAATTCCGATAATCATGTTGCCGTCTTCCAGGCGGGGGATCTTCGGTCGAGGTTTCCGAGTCCGGGCTACGTTCATGGCAGCCATCTTCCGTTCGCCTGCGGTCTCGGCACGCTTCTCGTAATACCTGACCTTCGTCTTCCACTTCTTGAGCAGCTTGGATTTCCGTTTGATCTCACGTTCGAGTTTAATGACTTTCTTCCGAGCCGTGGCTTCGCGCTTCGCCGCCCGGTCATCCATCGTGATCTTCTTGGGCTCCGTCTGCCTTCTGATCTGAAGTCCCTGCCAGGCGGTCGTAACGATTGCCCCTGAAGCACACATTTCTGAGTGTTCTAGTCCAAGACAGTGATCGACTTCGTGGTGGATAATCTGAGCGAGTTGCTTGAGCCTCGGTTCGCTGTTTTCGATGGTGCCCCAGATCGAAGGTATTTTGATCTCAAAATTACGGCTGTTAAGATAAGCATGGCCGCGAACGAATCCCTTGTGGATTCTCTCATGGACATAAATCACACTGATGTGCCAAAATTCTCTGATGTCGCAACCGGCTTCAAGTAAGATCGCCCGAAAGAACTTCCTCAAGTCATCGGTGCGGAACTTCGTATTATTGTCGATTTCGATTCCGGGCCTTATAAATACCATTCGCTTCGCTTTTCTCACTTTCCGCATACGACCCCCCTCAGTCGTGGTCAATAGTATTACCGTCTCCGGCGTACTCTCCGTCTTCGTCCCGCGTGCATAGCATCACCGGTCGTTCCAGGACGGTACCGATCACCCTGGCAAGCTCACTGGCATCCACCATGTTCGATGTCAACTTCTGTTGCACATAAGTCCAGGCAACTGTCTTGTGGGTGTGGGTCGTGAACGGGTAGGCCCGAATCTGCATTCCCGGCGTGCCGTGCAAAACCAGGGCATAGTTTTTAGGTGCTCCCTCGAAAGCACCAGCATCATCATCGAAGAACAGGAACGTAATGAAGTACCTGGAACCGTTCCCCGGCTGCCAGATCACATGCTTAACCCTCCCATCCACCGACATGGAGAATTGAGCTTTCTTGGTAGAGCCTTTGATTGGAATCTCAGCCTTCATGATCAACCACCTTGGCTTCCCACTTCTTGGCTCGGATCTCGATGGTCACGCAATCGTCATCATTCCCGTACTCCGTCAAAAAGTGCACTTCCCCATCTGCGTCACAGATCGTGATCTTCTTGATGTCCGATATCTTGAGCGTGAACTTGTCGAGCGTGAATCCCATTTCAGGCATTGGCATCCTCCATTTCACACGTCATGCAAGACGGAGCGTTCCAACAACACTCCGAACAGTCCGGTTCCTTCTGGCACTCTTGCGACATGCTTTCGTCCCCTGGTTCACCAACTTTGGCCTTGTCATTATCCTTGTTCAGAAGCTTCTCGATCCACCCGCGTGCCCTGGACATCGAGGTGAATCCGTCGCGGGTCTTACCCTTGCGCTTGCCGGACGAGAACGCAGCCCGCCAATGAATCGTATTCACCCGCTCAACCCAGGCAAGCCCGAAAATGAAGTACCGGCCAGTGTACCTACTTCGATACCATTTGAACATCGGGGCAGCAGCTTCCATCTCTTAATCCTCTCTGGCGCAATCATGTGCGCCGCTCTCGAACATATCAATTCTCTCTGTTTACAAACCTCCATTCTATTACCCCAATTGTATCACACTAAATTCCGTTTGTCAACAACTTTATTTTACGTTATCAACCAGTTACTTACGGTGCACCATTTTGGCACACTGCGGTAATATTCACAGATTTCGAGCTAGGTGCGCTCGCAACTTCCTGGTATCGGATTCGTCGCATTCGACACACATGGAAGTTCTCTGCGCTATCGCCAACGATCCAAGCGGCCCAACCAACTTCCCACATCGGCACTTGCGGTAAAATTTCGGCCGGTCGATCCCGTCCGCGTGGCTCACCATAATACCATTCGCTCCGTGTATCATGCTATTCATATAGTACCTCGCACTTGACAACCAGGTTCATGCTTGCTAGCATTCGCCAGTTTTCAATGGTAGCCCGGCACCCTGAAGCCGGTGACAGTAAATGTGTCACGTGGAACAATTTTTAGTTCGTTATGTTACCAAGGATCGGAATGTCCCTGTAGCGTCGTCGCCAGCCAGGCGCGAACTTCAATTCGATGCCACAAAAGATAGCCCACTCACTTCGGCCCCACTGCCCAACATCCTCGTTGCAAGTGATCCAATCCACGAAAACATGGACTTGTTTTCTGCCAAGAGACGCAGGCTCAATGACTCTGCTAAAATCTTTATTAAGAATCAAGAAGGTCACCACTTCGAGAACACCCATGCGAAGCGTACTCATATCTGAGTAACATCCCTCGCTCGCGTGCAACTGCTCACCGGCCATCATCAAATACATCACGCAATCGTCAACTGACATCGATCCCTTAGCATACAACCGTCTGATCCAAAACTTCGAGATATTCTCCAGATTAGCATGTCCCATCGTAACTCGCCTCCCGTGCAATCATGTGCGTTTCTGATTCATCAGCTCCATCATGCGCTTCTTCAACCATCTACTTCTTATATCCAACTTATGCGTCTTTGACGAAAATTCTTTCTTCCAGGTATTTACTGCGAAATGAGCTGCATCGCTTTCTGAATCGAACTTGTCATGAAATCCCATCCCTTTGCTTTCTCTATCGTCCCAACATCTTCTCCAAACCGGTTTGTCCCGGTAGTCCTTTTCCTTCGTTCGATCTAAAATCGCGTCGTCTTCCTCCCAGATATCAACATGATAGTGTTTCCCAATCCCAGGGAATACGGAGCATGTGATTTTGACACCTCTCCTTCTCCGCTTGTCGTCAAAAAACCTGACCACTGGGCCTGGGAACTCATCAAAGTGACCACCCATAACACCGATGCTTTTGGACACTAACCTCTTCGCCTCTTTGATACTCCAGGCTGCTTCTTTAACAATCGTGTAACCATCGTATCCTTCGCAATCGCAGTAGTCGTCACCAACGATCTCAAGACATAGGCCACCGCCATCAGAATGCTGAGTCTTTTTGTGGCCACAGCTACAGACATTCTCAGCTCTATTCAATTTCTTGGACGATTTGCCTGGTTTTCGCATTTTACTTCTTTCTACTCTGCGGTTTGTCAGCCACTGGAAATCGTCTCCCAGTCCGGCGCAATCATGTGCGCGTGTAGCCGTTCGAGCTTGGCCTTCTCATTCCCAATGCGAATGATTGCGTCCGGTCCGAGCGTGCCCTTGCACTGCATACACATGAGGAAGTAATCAATCCCCTCAAGCCGTTCGATCCCGCGTCGAATCGATTCCGGCATTCCTTCGTGCATTACCTCGTAGATGATCCCCCGGACAGCTTCCGTCAGCGTGTCACCAAATAGGAATTTCCAGTCTTGCATTTAGCCCTCCGTCGTTTGCGCTGCCGCTCTCCGTGCCGCTCTCTTCGCGGCTACTCGATCCCGGATCTCCGCCGTGGTCGGGGAAAACCGGATGTACTCCAATCGCAATTCCTCGAATCTTGCCAGTTCGTCTGGCTCCATCCAATCCACACCGGTCGGATTCATAGCGCGTATTGCATCATCTTTGGCTTGCTCGCGCCGTTTATCTGCTATGGCAGAGATTTTATTCATCTCGGCCTCAACCGCCTTCAGAACCAGTTCGCGTACCAGGCCCTTGCGAATCCGACTGCCGGACGCCATGCAGTCCACCGGGTTGTCGAATCCCTTGCGTCCACCTCTCCTGCCGGGAAGCTGGGTTCCCCACCACCATCGGCCGTCGAACTGCTTGCTGGCGAAGCCGAGAGCCATGCCCTTGTAAGTGAAGAAGTAGGAACCGTTGCGCTGCTCGATCTTGTAGTCGCTGGCAGCGGTCATGGGTTAGGCAACCTCCATGCCAGACAGGTCGAAGCGGGTACCCTGTTCATCGGCCTCGACCGCCGCCGTCCCACCAGCGCTCAACCGATACTTTGTGCCTGGTTCCAGACTGTAACTCACGTACTTGGCGACGGGCAGGTACTTGCGAATCATGTTCTTGGCAACCACCTTGGGGCTGCTCTTGCTCTTGGGTGCCGGGCCGTTGGCGGCAGCCTCCAGAATGGTTTCACCGATTTTGAGTCCCTGGAGATAGATGGTGCCTGGCAGCGGGGCTTTGGAATCGTCCGGGTTGCAGTTCCGGCAGCGGCAAGCGTCGGTGCCAGCGCACTTGTAAACGCGGCCACCGCGCACCGTCTCGCCGTCCACAACCAGCGAGTCATAAACGTGGTCGGTGGTCGAAGTGTTCTCGCCGTTCTTGGAGTCGGTCAGTGAATCACGGAGTTCGTCGGCAGCGGCTTTGAAGTCGGCCTGGGTCAGTACACGCTTGACCCGGTTTTTGCCCTTGCCTTCGAATCCGGTCACGCCCTTCTTGGCAGCGTTCGCAGCCAGCGACACGATGTCCATCTCGCTCAGTTCTTCAAGCGACCGCTCACAAAGCTTCTGATACCTGAAGCCTGTCAGGATACAAACGTGAACACGGTCGTCGCCGTAGGTTAGCTTGGCGTCGCCGCGACCGCGAGTCTTGCCCTTCTTACGAATTGTCAGACCGGTGAAGGTGCCCAACTTGGCGGTAGACAAGGCAGCGGCTGTGACTGTACTATTAGCATTGTGTCCCATTTCGTTTCCTCCGTGGTTTGTTTTCTCCCTCAAGTTCATACCTAATGGTAACACGGTGTGTGTGGTTTGTCAACATAATTCACCAGTAATCGGTCATGAAACCCAGAAATATCGCATTAGTCGTACCCTAATAAAATCAATGAGTTGTTGCTGGTAGGCTAGTCCGGCTGGAGGCCGTTAACGAATAGGGGTTGGTTGACGGATCGATCTCTGGTTGACAAACCGGCCCGCAGTTGACAGATTGGTTTCCTCGATACTTCGTGTCACCAGCTTCAAGGCGCTGGGCTGCCGCTGTTACAACATACATATGCTATACCATTTTCTCTGGGTGGTCAAAACAAAAAAGCACGCGGCCACCGAAGCAGCCGCGCACCCCACGAAGACAAGGCAAGTCGGGAAGGCCAACCAGACTCACCCAGCGGTCTGGATGGTAACACTAAATGCTGGCAGCGACAAGACCCTTTTTACCTCAGTGACAACCGCCCGGTGAACGTCCTCAATTGAGCCAGAACCATCCACTGTGACAATGTTCTGGCCTTTGAGTCGGTGCTGCATCTGACGGTAGTAACCAACCAGCCGATCCTGGAATGGGGAGTTCTCGAAAATCTCACGCACAGCACCGCCAGCGATCTTGCGGTCGGTGCGCTCGATACCGATCAGCGGTGGTACATCCAGGATAATAGTCAAGTCCGGGATCGGAATCTCGGCAACTTGGTGAAGATCGCGCACGAATCTAATTCTATCTTCACCGCGCATAAATCCCTGGTAGGCTAGGGTCGAATGGTAATAGCGATCCGAGATCACGATCCAGCCACGCTCTAGGGCGGGTTGGATTTCCTTAACGACATGATCCTTCCTATCTGCTGCGAACAACATGGCCAGGGTGTCTTGATCAATTTTGTGCTTCCCGCAAAGTACTTCACGAAGTAGTAGACCGATTGGGCCGTCGGTAGGTTCGCGTGTACTCAGGGTTCTGATATCCCTAGCCGCGAACCATTTTGCCAAAAGTATTCCTTGGGTCGTGGTCCCAGATCCGTCAATACCTTCAAGGACTAAGAATGCACCCATCGATCCTCGTCTCGGCTTGTAGGGTGCCGAGCTACCGTTGATGTACCAGTATACCAGCCAATATTATTTATCAAAAGGGGGTGTAAATTATTCCCCGAAATATTCCCCCAAAATATTCATCGATCCAAAGTCGGGTACCTTAACAACTAAGACCACTGAGCTTTATACCTCTGATTCTGACTCCGGCTCCGCTTCCGGCTCTGGTTCGGGTTCCACGGGTTGCGATGCCATTTCCCTAATGCTCTGTTCACAAGGCGAATCGAAGTCATGGAAGTCACGTATTGCTGGAACCTCGATTAGCCGCCCTATCGGTTCCGGTTCCGGTAGCACCTTCGCGGTATAAACCTTGGCGGTCGGCGCGTTGGCAATGAATTCCGCCAGCTTCTTGGCTTCTCCCTCCGGTAGCTGTGGTTCAGGCTCCGCGTCTTCGGCCTTCTCGGGGTACTTCGCATCGGCTACGAATGTCTGTCCAATCGGTGGATCTCGGAACGTGGCTCCGGCTTCCAGTGCTGTATCAATCATCTCGTTAAGTTCGTCTTTGTCCACTAGCGTCGGTTTTAGCGGAACGTTCGGTGGCGTTCTCATCTCCACTTCTGGTTCTTTCTCGGGCTCTGGTTCTGTATTGATGCCCAATGCCTCCGCATCTTTCCTCGCATCTTCTTTGGCCATGCCCCTAGCTAAGTTGGCTGCCCTCTGGTCAGCATTCTTGCCATTTAGATCCAATTCCACTTCTGGTACCTGGACGATCTCACCCTGGTAATCGGAATTGTACTCGAAGCCGATTCCGGTCATCTTGTAGTCAGCCTGGACGGTCGGTACACCATCCACTATCTTCACAGTCCCTTTCCCGATTGGAAAGAAACGACCTTGCCCAGACTCCGCCAGGAGCTTTACCACCTCACCAATACCATCTGACCTACTCACCAGAATTTCAATGGTGCCGATCACAGTGTCGCCTTCCTGGTGCACGTCCTTGGCTACCCCCACCACTTTATTGAGATCCATCAGTTCGTCGTTCCGATTAGTATCCCGACGATCTTCAACCCACAGCCTGCCTTCCTTGGCAAGCTTACCGCCAGTCTCGACAAGCTTCTGGATCACTTCCTCGGAGTAGACACGTTTGTTGATTGTCGGCTCACCAACCTTTACAAGCTCAATCGGAATTAGGACTCTTGGTTTTTTGGACATTGCATTTCCTCACATGTCGCGTTTGATTTTATTTATTGTTATTTCACGATCTGTTCTTAGCTCTAATAATTTCAGCACCCAATACAATTCTTCTGATCTGCTGGTTGTGATGATTACGTGACATCCATTCATTCTGGCGTCAAATAAATCCACTCTCAACTTTTTCATCAACTCCAGTCCGCCGCCGCCTTCATGTTGCTTGCTGAACTGATCCAATCTGGATAAAAAACTATCCAGTTCTACTACCACACTGCTTTCTTTTAACGGCTCTCCATCCACCTGTCGCCGGGCTTGTTCTTCTTTGAATTGTAGTTTTAATCCGTTCGCTAATGTTGACTTGCCAGATCCTGGTTTACCCATAATCAGCGTTATCATGCTGTCGGCTCCCTTTTATAAAAGACGTTGCAGGCACCATGGGCTTCTCTATGCACCTCGATGACACCTATCTCTTCCAAATAAATAAACAAATCAGCGCACTCTGCGTCCGTCAATCCGTGGTACAACGCTTCCAGAAGTTTCCTGCCGGATACGCTAGCCGGTTCTATGCTGACTTTCATCTTCAATTTCTTCACGTATCACCTCTGGTCTGTAGTTAACGTATTTAGCACCTAGAGCTGCGATTGCTTCCTTTTCTCTAAGTGCCACAGCCTCATCCCTGATTCCAAGCTGTTTCTCAAGCCACTCCCGTGATCCATCCCTAATCAGCATTTTGTTCTGGTTCTTTAAATACCACTCGGCCGGGTCGTTGTGCTTGGTCCGGGACATGGCCCGCCAGTCGGCCAGCATTTCCTTGAGGTACCGTTTAGGTATCGGCACCGGGAACTCGTATCCTTTCCTTTTCCAGTTAACCCAATACTGCCAGTGGTGCAGATTCCGTCGCTGGTGATGCAGCCAGGCGATCTCGAACTTATCATGGTACATCATACCCCACGGAATCGCCTCCCAAACATGGTACTCGCCATATAAATTAAAACTATGATCTGACTTCGCTTTCTCACTTGCGTAAAAGTTAAAAGCATAGTCTCGGAATTCCGACCACCTGAATTTACTCAGATCATGGACGATTCCCCTAAACGGAATACCCAAACGACAACATTCCAGGAACACAAACCATTTGTGTTTGACCACGTACCAAAAGTATCGCAGGTACATCATCATTCACCGTTGGCCAATCTGAGGAACATCTTCTGGCACCTCTTTGCGTAGTATTGCAGGTTGTCGTGAAGCACTTTGAAGACCAACAAGATACTCCGACTGTCAACGCTGGGAGAACGGTAGGTCTTCATTATCCACCGTCCGTACCTGTGACTACGGATTTGAAATGCTTTTTGCCCGGCTCCAGGTGTACACCGTACCAGTTGTCCCGTGCCACGGTGGCCTTGTTGAAATTTTCCAGGCAAACCTTCATGTACTCAGCCAGGATGAAGTCCGGGGTGTTGCAACCGTTCTCCATGCTGTGCCGATTGATCAAATTGCTCAGTTCCTTTTCGAATTCGCTCTTGTCACTCACGACTCACCGTCCTTTCCTGTCAGTTCGTCCACTCGCTTCAAAAACTTACGGTCAAGGCGCTTGATGCGCCTGCGTGTCAGAAACATCTCAACACACCATACCACGAATACGGCACCCGCCGCACTCGGGATAAACGCCTCAACCTCCATGCTGCTCACAGCCTTTCAGCTTCTCGATGTCCAGATAGCGAACCAGTTGCCCGCATCCGATGCACCGGTCGTACTCAAGAAGCTCACCCGTACTCCGATCCCGAAGAACCAGGAGAACTCCATCCTCGCACTCCGGGCACTCCGACTTGTATGCTGAATCTTCCGGGTTGTACCGCTCCAAGTCAGCGTGCCTGACCTCAATGACCTTCGCATTTATGTTGCTCATCTTTTTCCTTTTCTAGTCGAAGTTTTATTGTATCTCGAATCTTCTCCAACATGGGACCGCCCCAACGAGCGTTTGTCGGATCTGATTCGTCCAGGCCATCTTCGATGCATAACATGATTATTCGCCATTCATCCAGCGTGAATGATATCGTAATCCAATCCCCTTCATAAAACTTAATCTTCGCCAAAAGGGCCTCGATGGTCTCAATCACTTCAGGAATTACTGGCTCATCTCCGCCAATACAAACGCACTGCCTGGCTCTCCCACCCAGATCGTCCAGCAATTCATCCACACCGGTTAACAATTCCTCTTCTTTGGATATTGCCATTGGTTAACTTTCCCTTCTTCTCTCTATTGAATTACGTCTTCCTCAAGTAAGCAGCAACTTATATATCCTTCTTCCCCACACTCTGGGCACTGATCCTTTCCGCATGGGTGTGGTTTCGGACTATCATCAGGTGGCAACTCACTGTTCATCCCAACATAACCACAGTATCCGCACCTGAACCACGTACCATCTTCTTTCGCATCCAACCGCGTACAGTCAACCATTTGATCTCCTACAGGCCGAGAAGGAATCGAACCCTCGATCTCCTGATCCAAAGTCAGGCGTCTTACCACTCGACCACCGGCCTAAACAGGGGTGAAAGGATTCGAACCCTCGTTTCCTGATCCAGAGTCAGGCGTCCTACCAACTGGACTACACCCCTTCATTCTCTCCGACAGGCGTATACTTGAACTCCATCTCTAAGATCATACTTCTCGGTTGCTTTATCGGCTCGACCTTTATCAACTCATGCTTGATCATCTTGGTCGGGCGCGTGTCCTCTCGTGGAATCATATCCTTCGGCCACAACCCCTGCTCCGCCAGGCGCTCGAACATCTTGATGATGTCGATCCCTGCCGGGATTCTAATCGGACCAAATGGCGGTCGTCTCGGACCCCACGTCATGACTGCTCCCTGACCCAATCCTGAGCCGCTTTGATCTTGGCCTGCGGTCCCATGAATGTGAATTCCTTTCCTCCGTACTTGTGACCTACAATCAACTTCTCATTTATTTCTGTCATGGCTCTGGCCAAGCACACTACCTGAGCGTTCAAGAAAGCCTTTGGGTGCAGTTCGTATGCTTGGAACTCTTCCTCACCAGTGAACTCCGTTGGCCCGTTGGTCGGTGCGAAAATCACGCCGAGCTTGTCGGGCCTATCTTCGTCCCTACCAGTGCCTCCCTGCCACAGACAGAAAAATTCCTGGCACATCTGAGGCCGCTTGCCGTAAATCTTGCAGCCCTTTTCCTTTACCAGATGCTCACAGACAGTCCATGGTTCCTTACCGATCTCGTGAACACCAAAGACAGAACAACACGCCGTACATCCTCCACATGGTCGAATTGAATCCATCAACTACTCTCCATTCTATCAACAACAGTTTGGATAACTGCATAAATCACAGCCATGAACAATGTAGTTTTACCTCCCATAGATCCTTCGAAAACCACCTGCTCAAAGTCTATGGTTCGACAGACCGGGCATGGGATTTTATAAATCTCACCAGAATCGCGACATCCCTTACATCGTTTGACATTGTTCACAGTTATTCTCCGCATGGTCGCACGTGCCAGAACATCATGCTCTTTTACGCACCCTCCGAGCATACACAGGAATCCACTTACTACATGCATTGTCAGTCTTGCGGCATCGGTGATTATGATGCACAGGGCATTTGTTATTCTCCCTATTGAGATGCCTGCATGACCCACAAGTCTGTCTCGTGTGATAATTAGGATCATCTAACTTCCAACGTGCCTTGCTGTAAAGCCGTTTCGCCCATTCGATTCCAATACTATACACCTCGCCAATCTCAGCAAATGACATTTTAGTAACTTCTCTAAGATGCACAATTCTGGCAAGTTGTTCGTCTGTCCATCGTTGCGGTCCCTTGAGTGGCATGTTGTTGCCTCCCTGTAAAAAAAAGACCCGGCCATGTTTCCATGACCGGGCCTCGCTATTCCTGTTGTGCAATCATGTGCGCAGTCCGGTCTTTACACCTCGATTTGCTGCACCAGACCAACAACCTGGTTGCTGCTCAGTTCACCGCTAACGAAAGCGTGGATAATATCGAACACTACATCACTGAATCCACCTACGTTCAGAACATCTTCACGATTCTGAACCTGGCAATGGTTGTTTGGAGACAGGTCAATGCACACCAGCTTGGCATCCGGGTTATGAACCTTAAAGGCTTCCCACTCGGTTGCCATAGCCGTACCACGTCCTCCAGAATCCCAATCAACCCAGGACTCGTAATCCGAGATGTAGATCACCAAATCGCCATTCTTCTTGCGACTGTTAAGATAACGCAGCGGCACCGAACATGCCGTTCCACCACCACCAAAGTTACCAAGTACCTGTGCGTTCGTCATAATCGAATCACGTGGGTTCAGGTTATGCTTGTACAACTTATCGTCGTAGGGCAGCAACCACGAGTTGTCATTCTTACGCATCAGCGTACAGGCGATCAGTGACGCAGCGTGATTACACATGATGCTGCTATCCTTGCCGCGACCATAGAAACTCCTGCCGTCTTGTGACTTCCGACCGTCCTGCCTTCCGGTCACAGGAGTCCAGGTCATGCTGCCTGAGATATCCACGCAGATATACAACTGACCCTCGTACTTTGGAACGTTCTCGACCGCCACTTCCAGCGCGTCCTGAAGTGCATTAGTAATCTGCACCGGTACGTCGTCTTTCGCACAAGTTGCCATGTATGCAGCAAGCAACTGGTACGGGAATACTCGCGCCTTGTGTACCAGGTTTGGATCTCGCAGCTTGTCTGCTACAAGCTCGACCATCTTCTGATCCTCGAATACGCCATGACGCGCAAACGAGTTGATATTCATCCGGGTACGATGCCACGGAGCATTCCTGGCAATTTCCGTCCAGACACGCTTACCTTCCTTCTTGTCCTTCAGACGTTCCAATCCAGTCAGGAACCGGAACTCAACATCAGGAACCTCATCGGTATCACCGGTCTTGAATTGTTCATACTGACGCGCCGGTTCCGGCAGTCCGTTGATTTCCACGTCCTTCCCGATCAGGTAACGGTACAGCGCATTACGCTCATCGGTTTTCGGCTTCGGCCGGATCAGTTTAATCAAGTCCGACATGGAGATTTCTCCGCCCACCGAATCGCGGAAAAGCTGCCAGTCATTCCGACGGTCGAACCAGTCCTGGAAGGCTCCCTGTACCATCGTACCGAAAGACTTCCGTCCGGTTGCACCAGACCGAATAATCTGAGCGCAGCCCTTAGCCATACGACCATTATCAATCACTTTGGCAAAGGCTGACCTGAATAAATTGGCACACTCTTCGGCATGCTTCTGTGCTTCAGTAGCCTGCTTGTACAACTTATCGGTGTCGCCATTACCGTTGGCCCGAGCAGCCTTGCACGCTTTCCACGCAGACTGAGCGGCTTCTTCTGCGACCTTGGCCTTGATCGCCAAGTCACTCACCAAGTACGCGGGCATATCTTTCATATAGCCCTTGTTTCTGGAGAAGACCGCAACCTGTGCAATAAAGCGCGGGTCAAGATTTGCACACAGCTTGAATACTTCCTCGTACTGCTGATCGGCAGTGGCATAGAACGTTCCATTGAACGTACCTGTGCCAGCGTGCTGAATCAGCGCGTGCTCATCTGAGTGTTGGTACGCGGGTCCACCGGCCCTATTCTTGGTAGTTGCCGGAGGAACCATACGTCCCCTGCTAGTCTGAAAAATTTTGCTTGGCATAGTGTCCTCCCTCCATTAATTAAAAAACGAGCGGGAAATCCGCTCGTATGAACAGCAAAAAAAGAGGCGACAAGGTAGCGGCGAGTCATACGGCCTTTCGGCACGGATTAGCATTCCGATGTAAACCCACCAGGCATTCGCCTCAAAAAATTGTAGCGACAAGAAAGCGCTGGGATACCTTTCGATTTTGGAGATCAATGTAATCTCAGCAAAGCATTCGCTACGTCCACAGATTCAGGGCTCTGGGCTGCCATTGTTTCATGAAAAAACGACTCGGCTTTCTACCGGTCTCTCGGCCGCTGAGCAACATCCGGTTCACGCACCACCGAGCCGAAAAAATCGTGGCGACAAGGTGTCGGAGGGATAGCATCCCTTACGGGTTCCAGTGAGTTTAGCCGCTTCTCTATCCCCCAGCATTGGGGGAGTTGGATTCGAACCAACGTAGCTCTTACGAGCGCCGGTTTTATAATGTAATCCCTGCCTGCATTCGCCACAAAAATATTGGCAGCAACAAGAAACGATGAGTTTCATTTATACCGAGGGTGGCCCCCTCGGTAGCTAATTTCGTAAGCAGATGTAAACCCACCTGCATTCGCCACCAAATTGAATTCTAAAAATGAGCAGCAACAAGTTGGACGATGAGAATCGCTGGTGCTCTACCAACTGAGCTACGTGCCGACCGAAGCCAACACGATGGGACTTGAACCCACGACCACCTGATTACGAGTCAATGTATTCCCACCTGGCATTTGCCACTCAAGACGAAAACATGGACAGCAACTAGGGAGTGACGTGAGGCTTCCCTTTCGGGATATTGTGACCCGCCGAAGCGGGTTGCCCTTACCAGTTTGGGCATTGCGGCCATTCGGCCCGGCCGAAGCCAGGCCCGGCCACATTCGGAATCGAACCAAAAAAACAATGTACTCACATCGAGCATTCGCTGTCCAAAAATTAATCCTCGCAGCAACGAGCGGTGGCGTGAGCTTGACTGAGAATCCCGTCGGCCTACTCCGAAGAGTGACCGTGGTACAGGACTGGCAATGTACTCACACCGGCATTTGCCACGAGAAATCCATTTTTCAAAGAACAATCTATGTTGAGTATCCACCGTCTGATTTTCGTATGGTACAATGTGATAAATGCTTTGTCAAGAAGTTTTTTCGGTATTTCTTGAGAGACAATTTTCCTACGTTTTATGGTGACTTGAATCGAAATTTCAGTCGCTCTGCCTTGTTGACTATCCAGATTCCTTTCCAGACGCCTGCCTTCAGTTCCATCGGCGCTATGTGCATCCGCAAGGTACACTTGATTCCCTTGTACTCGACAGCCAGGAGTCTTCGGATTTGCTGGCGGGCATGGTGCTCGGTGCACGCTTCCACCTCTACACCAATGAGTTCGACAATCGCGGTCTTGGACGTGATCCTGTCAATCATCGACTACCCCCAATAGCTCGCCATGATCCACTTCGGTTGCTTGAACTCGATCCCTAACAACTCGCACGCGGTTCGCAATCGGGCGTCGGCATCCTCCGGCACGTCCAGATTCTCGATCACTTTCGGGTATCCACGGCTGGCAAACTTCCAGGTTTCTTCAGGGCAGATGAAATAGCATGGATAATCTGAATGGCAGTGGGAGTCGATTTGGATCTTCAGTTCCTTCAGTTTGGCAACTGTTGCTGCATCGCAGTAGCGATTCCAATCGGTCCATCTGGGATTACTACTATCGCCCTCGCGTCGCTCCCATGGTGGTGGCTCTCCGATTCCTTCCTCTGCATCATAAAACGTGAAGCCATAAAACAGGTATGCGTCGGTACTAACGGTCATCATTTTTCTCCTGACCATCAATGTTGAAATCGTCAAACCAGAGTGACATCAGGTAAGCCACTCCAGCTTCCTTGTGCTCGTGTTGTGGCTCGAAGGAACGCAGGCAGGTGAAGATGTGCCGTAGGGCTTTGCTGGGATCGATTCCATCCTTGAACGCGACTTCGGCCCCCTTGGTACCATTTAAGAAAAAATGGCTCACCAGGGCATTCCATTTGTTGTGGGTGTCCTTGAACTCTTCAGGGATCGTGTCTTCAGGTGGTAGGAACTTCCCAATCACATGCGCAGGGAAAGCCAGGTCGAGACCCATTGCTTCCGTCGGTTTGGTGTAGTCAACCACTGGCCTTTTCCTTCTGCACTATTCCTTCCAGGAACTTGAGGGCAAATCCAGTCATGGCCTCACCGATGCTCCGGGCCATTCGTACTCTACACTCTTTCTCCATGTCGAGAGTATGGCAGTGCAGATCGCGCTCAAGTTCTTTCTGACTCTCAGCCGCGTTCTTCCATCTGGTTTTCAAATCCTTGGTTTCGCTGTGGACCACCGTACCGTTTTCGTCCACCAACGATAGCGAAGCTACGACCTTTAGATTGTTAGCCATTAGTTATGATCCTTTTTACCGGTCTTACGATCCCGGCCACCAGTTGTGTCCTTATAGATATATATCGGCTTCATGTGACAGTCGATTGTCACCGTGTCACCAATCGAGTCCTTGATGAAGTCCGGGTCCTTGTACGCGCCAGGCGCTTCGTCCAGAGTTGACTTGCCAATGCAACTGGAGTAGATTCCCGCGTCTTTCATAATCTGCTCAAATTCCTCAAGCGATAAACTGCGTCTGGCCTCACTACGAGACATAAGTCGTCCAGCTCCGTGTGGAGCAGAATTGTTCCAATCTTCTGCTCCTTTCCCTGTACACAGCAAACATCCCTCCAGCATGTTCAGCGGGATGATGCACTTCTCACCCTCGAACGCGGTGATTGCACCTTTACGTAAAATCCAATCGTGGAAACTGATGTAGTTATGGACGGAGCGCACCACGTGTCCGGCATCTTCCACGTCACAGATCGGCTCACCGAAGTAACCTTCCAAAATGATCTGGGCTATAATGCGTCGGTTAACTTCGGCATACATCTGAGCTACGCGCATGTCCTGAATGTACGAGTTACCACCTCCGTTGACCGGTAGGTATTCCAGGTTCTTGTACGCGGACGCGCCTTCGTATTTCTCAAGCATGTATTCCTTGGCCTTCTGCTGGTGATAAAAGGCCACCCGATAGCCGAAGTTACGCGAACCACTGTGCAGAACCAGCCAGGTGTCCCCGTTATCGTCCCGGTCAAGCTCAATGAAGTGATTACCGCCACCGAGCGAGCCAATAGATTTCATTACCCGACCAAGATCTAAGTCGATTCTCGGGTGCTGATTGACACGTTTGGTAAGTGACTCGACATCCCTTAACAGGTTCTTACCGCCTTCAACCAAGTCCGGCCAGCTTGCCGCCTGTTGTCGAACAGACCCACCGGTTGGGATCTCATCATGCACGAACTTATCGAAGTGTGGGAGATCGAGATCGTCCTGCTGCCCGAGATTGTACGCATCCAGGCCACACCCAATATCAACACCGACAATATTTGGACATACATACTCACCGATCTTCATAGTAGTCCCAATCACCGCTCCTGCCCCAGCGTGACAGTCCGGCATAATAACGATCTTGGACCCTTTGAAAGCTGGATGACTCAGGAAGTTCATAAGCTGCTGCTGGGTAATCTCGTCGCACTCGTTGGTCATGATGGTGGCTTCCGAGTGTTTTCCTCTCATTGTGAACATCGCTACTCTCCGTTCTCTTTTAGGCAATGCTTATCATCTTAGTAGAATAATGCTCCGATCCTCTTACAATCCGTATCCAACGAATCCATAAGCCATGCTCTTAATGGCACTGACGCTGGCTTAACCCGATCAATCATTTCAACCATAATCTTAGTAGACACTTTTCCAACCAGTCCCATTTCCAGTGCCAACTGCTTTTTGGACACTACCTCAAAACTCGCTTTCAGTTTTCTACCCATGCTTTCTCCATTCAATCCGTATTCGATCTCCACGGACCCATTGAGGGACCACCCCGCCGTCATCCTACAGGCCGGATATAACAAACGGGACAGTACCCTCCATTTTCCTGTCTCCACCTGGGTCGCGTGGCTCTTTGAGTCAGACATACGTGATCGGTGATCTGCCGCACGATTCAGTCTAACCCTTTCCGGGATGTCCCAGAAACTTTATCAACCCAAAACTGATCTTCGGATCTCATCATTCAATTTCGTCCTTGTCATACTGTTGGCTCAATCTCCTTACGGATTTATGTGCATCTGCCGATATCTTGGCAAACACATCTTCCTTTGAAGGTGCTCCACCGTGACCTTGTGAACAACTAACCCCGTTCGGTGTATTGAACTGATAGGTACCACATCTTGAGCAACGAGTGCCTGTGAGTTCCACAGTTTTTAGTTTGTCGCTGTTGCACCCACGGCACCGCTTCACTTGTTTATTCTCATCCCACGATACCGATTCCTGTGTCCAGAGTATCTTGCAGCCAGTACATAGAATCATGTACACAGTATCCGGTTGTGGTTCTTCATTCCCAGACTCAGGTTTATCTGTATAGCCTTTCTGGATTTCTCCCGATCTCTTCATGGCAAACTTATACACATCTTCTGATTGCTCCTTGCTCAATCCAAGCCAATTTTTATCTGTCTTAGTTATGGCTTGACCAGTGACCACGCGATGCATATCTTTGATGTACGGCCCGAGTTCTTCCGGTAACAGTCGTCCATCTTTCACACGCTTCATGACAAATACCGCTTTACCCAGCACCTCACTGAGTAGGCGTTCTCTGGTGCGAGCAGGACATTCAGGATTGGAATCGTCGTCCCATCGACCACAATTTTCATTGACTGGACAATTTACACAAGTAGCGTCGTCACTCATGGTTTGTCCTCATGCAACTCCAGCCGGATGCTTGCGGTTCCATCCTTGTACACTTCGACTCCGACCGGATAGATTTTGGCACCGTCCTCCCGGACGAAGTGGTCTACCAGGCCGTTCATCTTGTTCTCCACGCCCTTCAGTTTACTGAACAACTGCCAAGCCTCCCAGGAGAATTGGAACGGGTAGACTTTCACTGGATCTAGAGTCATGTCTGATTCGTGCATGATTTCTTCTCGCTTTTCTCGCTTCTGGGATGGAACGTGATAGAGATATCTTCCACCCCGGATCGTTCCACCGTTTTCTTGAGCGCGTCGATAGTTGCTTGCTGGGATCGTAGCCGGGCCACCAGGTACGGCAACAAGCGGAAGATGGTTTTTAGACCGTTGCTGTTGCATGAGCCACACGGGATCTTGCTCCCATGCTGATCTGTCAATTCCCAGGTGTCAACGAAAGCACGTGCGTTGATCGGACCCGGTGGCAACCTCTCACGGGCTTCCTTGTATACAGCCAGCAAGCCCTCGGTGGTTCGCACCTTGTCTTCAAAATTCTCTCGCTTCCAAGCGTCCCAAAAAAATCTACCCATACCTACCCCACTTTCAGGGCCTCAAAGACCTTGCCGACCAACTCCTGCCGGACACGCTCCCGGTTGAGATAATCGTCCACTGTGGCAACGCTCTGCTCCACTGACGCAACACCCTTGACCATCTTGATCGCGTCCACGATAGCTTGCACGTCGTCTTCCCGGTAATCCTGATCCAGTCCCACTACCAGTCCCTTGATTCGATCTGTCATTGGCTTAGTCCCTGTGTCCTGTGAAAAAATTGAAGATGATTTCATATCTTCTTCTTCCATCATGATCCATATGTAAAGTAGTCATTCTTTTCCAAATCGCTTTTACAGTAGCTTCTAGTATCGTCCTCCCACCAGGACTCAAAAATTCATCTGCTTTTTTATTTGTATCGCATTTTCTTACGCAAATAAGATCATGCTGTGGACCAGTCCAAACTCCCACGTGAAATCTACCATGTTTGAGGTTCCATCTAAAGTCGCCGGGATTAGCATACCAGACTGAATCCCAACTCATTAGGTGTATGAAAAACTCTGCAATCATTATTCTCGTTCCTTCAGTACCGCCCGCTTCAATTTGTGCGCCTTGCTACCACGTCCGATCATTGGTTACTATCCCGTAACTTTCCCGCATAATGGACATGGCAGCGGCGTCTCACCATCATCACAGCATCTTGTACACATGCAGTTGTGATACGTTCCGGCAGCAAAATGATTCCCACAACGCTCACAATAAGACAAGTCACCAGTTGCCGCCCGTTCCGCACGTAATTTTTTCGCCAATCTTGGATCTGGCTTATTACTGACACCACCACACATTATACACCTACATTCATGCTCCATCGTTGGTCCCTTGTACCCACAGGTACCACACTCCCAAGTGCCGTTGCTTTCGTACATCATCCCCTGACCACATCGTATTGCCAACTTGAATTGCTGGCACACACTGTTATCACGGTGTTGATAGCGATAGTCACCGCACTCACAAAGATCGAAATCCATATTCACGTGTGGGTCAGGAATCCCTATTGGAAGCGACTTTGAAACTCCATCATCGATCAGTAGTTCACGGAATCCACCGAGCAGTCCCATCTTGGCTTCGTCAATCTCCCAGGACGGACAACCACCGCAGATATGGATACTCAGAGCCCGTACTTCGTCATGCTTCCGGTGGTGATAGTACCAGGAGCAACACGTTCCCCACTCGGAGCCGGGCGCAAAGCGCCCATGAAGGCAGGTTCTACACGTCTTCAGGATTCGGTAACTCACCCGCTTCAGCATCTTGAGTTTGTTTGCATCCACCGTCTTTCTCTCCGTTTTCCTCAAGCAACTCATCTATGGCCTGGTTTGCAATACACTCCAAGCCGCTCTGAACCGTTCTGGTAAACTGAAGCCATTGCTTCGGCCATTTCTGGATCGGAAACACCAACAGCATCCTGTTCACCTGTTTATCGATCCCGGACGCTTCCGAGTAACCGTGGAACTCCTGTGCTTTTCCTTGCTCCGCGTCTATTATTGCCGGGGTCGGAACCTCGGTGTGGCCACAACGATCACAGCAACCGCTGTAATAGTTTAGTGTACCAACCTTACACTGTGAACACCACCAGCTAACTTTTCCCTGATTCACCTCGATAAGCTCTTTTCCGTTCTGTGTCATGGCCACACTCCCATCCTGGACGCCCGTGCAATTCCGGTACAGCATCCAGGTCTACCAACTCAATGAAGTTATCATAAACACCGGGATGTTCCAGGCACGCGAATACCTTAACCAGCTTGCCAGGTTGATACATGACTACCACATTAGGCAAGCTACCGTCAGTTTTTTTCTGACAGTCTTCCTTTCTGATTTCCTTCTTGCACAGGAAACACGTTCCAATTCCTCTGATGCGTTCCTTTGTCTTGTTTTGCTTCTGTCCCACGAATTCCCTCCGTAGGTTAACAACAGCGTTTTTGCAAGCTGGATTCTGTTGCATATGGTAGAGCCCATCTTTGTCCGGGCACAAGTATTCCGGTGGACAACCGTAGGAACGTAGCAAGATCCTCCAAAACCTCTGAAGGTCTTCCATGAAGTTGGCTGGTAGTATTACCTTATTTTCCGAACTCGCATCCACACTCGCGCCTTCCCGTGAAGAGTACCCGCTTTTCCTCCGATGGTGTGCTGAGAGTCTTGGCCGCTTCCACCAAATCCTCCGGTGGAAGAATGCCAGCCACAGACCCCAAGCACCCCAGGCACAACGGCTCACCGTAGACCATGAAGGGCGCTCCAAAGAAGAGCCCCATTCCGCAGACTCGACAGTTCATCTACTTGGAGGCCGCCACGGGTTTGGGTCTACTCACCGTGTTCACAATCGGTAAAACTGCGCCGGATACAATCACCTTGTCACCTGGACCGACACGTTCGTAGAGCGTAATGTCACGCATGATGCGCTTCCATTCCAGGTATTTAGCGGTGAACGATTTACCCATGATCCTTACGTAGACGGCATCAGATTCGGCCTCGGCTGCCCGTACAACTTTCATCTTCTCCGCTATCTTCAGGCGGTTGTCGGTCCTAAGCAGTGCCATAGCCTGCTTGGCCTTCTCTTCTTGCAATTCAATCTCCCGCTGGCGCTTCTTTTCCACGGCTTTGGTAATCACTTCCGGGTAGTCGAAGTTGGAAGTCGTCACCCTGATGATCTCCATCGGCGTTCCTTCGGCGGCCTTGATTAGCTTCGACAACACGATCTTCTGAATATCTTCACGATGCTCACGCACCTGGGTTGTTTCGTACTTCGAGACTTCACCACGCGCTAAGTTCCTGGCTACCGGATTCACATAGGTCCTGTACATGGTTTCGAATTTCAAAACAAAGACATCATCCGATACCTTCTTAACATCAGCACCTTTACGGTTAAGCAATTCCAGCATTGCCTTGGCATCGGTCTTACGCGGCCGACTCATTACGTGTAGGTGGAAACTGAAGTTGAGGTCGTCCTTGCATAAGATATTCATCGGCTCCTTAATATCCTCTTCCTTCGTTTCGATCAGGTACAACTTGTCCCGAAAGTAGCAGGTGTGGTTCCCCGGCTGTAGGAGTACTCCCGTCAGCCCATCTGGAGTCATGACCATCCCGACGTGGCCGGGTGGAACCCGATCGGTACATCCCATCACGATTGCTACGGCGCACATGATTGCACACAACATCATAATCCTTTTCATCTCCGTTTCCCCTTTCGTGCTCTACGCACATTCAGTTTTCTCTTCGTACCACTGTGGCGCTTATTGGACTTTGGGTTATTCAAGTTGTGCCCACCACAGACACAATCCTTGTCGGATCTATCCTCCGGGTCACGCTTGTCGCTCATTACCGCTTTCTTCACTTGTTCCGCTCCAGGGCTTTCTTGATGTACTCTTCCGATTCCTTCTGGGCCGCCTCCGGGCCTTCGTCCATTTTCTTCAGGTAGCTATCCTTCTTGGCCTTGGCCTCTTCTCTGATCTCCACCTTCGTTGGTGGATCTGGCTGCTCCATGACCATCTTCCGGTGGCCGTCGTCTTCGGCCGGGGTGATTTGCGTTGCCTTCCCCGGACCATAAAACACGAAGAGTGCCAGCGTCAAGATGATCAGTATCACGAACTTGAGTGCCAACTTGAACAACTGTCTGTTAGTGACCTTCTTTTCCTTGAATATGTCGATCAAATCCCAAACGATCAGTCCGAGGATTCCCACTACCGCCGCCGCCTTGATCAACCACATCCATGCATGCGTATCCTGTGCTATGTTCTCCATGCTACTCCCCTTTCCTTAGCCGCGCTTCATCCGCGCCGCGTTCCTTTTCGATTTCCAGAAGCACATCGATCCTGGTATTCAACAGTTCGGTAGTAGGTTCACGATCAAATCCCAAACGCTGCTTGATCTCACTGTTCTTGCGCCGCTCTTTCGAAAGCTCCCGCTCCACTTCATTCCGGTCGGTCTGCTCCGCGTGGAGCTTCTCGGCACCGGATCTCAATTGGTGCTGAAAGGTACTTACAGCTACCTGGTGCTCCTTACGCTCACGTTCGATGTGGGCCTGTAGGTCATCATTCAATCTCTCCAGGATCGAGATCATCTTCTGCGCCAACTCGTAAGCCTCTCTCAACATATTCTGATCGTCCGCCATTTTTATCTCCCAAAGCAAGTATCTTATCGACCAATACTCCAATCACTTCAACTTCTATTTATCTCCTTAACAAATATCCACCGGAATGGCCGGTAACGAACCACCCATCGGAACATTCGAAATAACCAGTTAGGAATCCATGACCGTTTAATAGCTACTAGTTGATATTTGTGCCCGCTCATCTTGTCACCTCAACTGACCGTAGTGAATTCGGATCGTGTAGTTCATTTATTGTTATGTGCTATTCTCCATACCAACTTAAGTAAACTATTCACGTCGTCAGGATGCGGAGACGTTTCCTCACCCCACAACGCCTCCCACACCGGTTTAGTGTCTTCCCGTAAATGCTCCGGGATAAACTCAGACATACACGCAATATGTCTATTTTCCAATTCTTTTGAATCCCAAACAATGGAAGCCTGGTATCTTTCTTCGTTAGTCAACCTTTCCCAATCTTCACGATGGCCCATCTATCACCTCTCCGCTTGAACTCATTATCCGCTTCTTACTTATTGTACCACTCCCAAGTCTCTACCAGAATCCAGTCGCCGTTGTCGAGCCGCACGCGCACACGCACGCGACTCCGGCTTCCGTCCGAAATCAGAGTACAGACCGTGTAGCCCGAGCCCATCCACAACCGCGTCACGTCGGACAACTCCCAATCAAGCGGAGTTCTCCCGATATCATCTGTGTGGTTTATGAACTTCGTATCGAAGGCGTAATCAGCGTACATCTTGCCGAACGCTTCTCTCGCTTTGTAACGGTACTTATCAATGCCCCCGCACAAAGCCACCGGCATACACCAGAAAAACCCATGGTCCAGGTACGGGCATATGTACTTGACCGCCTCCCTGAAATCATCAACCTTCACACCGAGCTTTTCCAGCACGTACCACGTATTCACAGCCAAGACTCCCAGGCACACCGCGTCGAGATTGTCCTGTCTGATATCTCCTATGG
>SDBS01001381.1_pt1 | contig 24618 bp, 24 predicted proteins | sample 2277091 | NCBI WGS metagenome assembly SDBS01 (sample SAMN10404972, study PRJNA504765) | marine sediment metagenome | isolation source: marine sediment core GS10_PC15, 163 cmbsf | place: Arctic Ocean: Southern Knipovich Ridge | collected 2010
TGAGTCTTTATTTGGGCTTGCCATGGGAATTTTATTTTGTAATGACATTAATCTTGGGTTTAATTTTAGGAATTGTAATAATAAGCACGAGATTTGATTATTATAAAATTGAGAGAAATGAGATTTATCACAAAACAGGGATTTTTAGCACAGCTGAGAGATTTCCCGTCAAGAGCCTTCGATTTACAAAAAGCATTCCCGACGTATTTGAATTCTTTATGCTCCGTGCTGGGTCATTAATTATAAGCCCTGGAAAAGTCGATGAGGTTATGTTCTTAAACACAGTTCTCAACATCAACAAAAAAGAAAAGCAACTCGACTGGCTTCTCAGTCACGTCTCTGTAGAACCTGATGAAATTGACCCCTAATAATTGTAAATTGGAACACAATATTAAAGCATTTTTTTTTTATTTTTTTTTTTATTCTTTAACTCAAAGAACTAAATTTGAATAAATTTAAGTGTTTGATTGAACTTTCAAATACAGTTATGTCTTCTCCACCAATAATTCTATTTGATTTCGATGGAGTTATTATTACTCAGAAATCTCTTGAATATACCGCGTCTGTTTTTAGAAAAAAAAAGTTTTACAAATGGAATGGTATAGATAATTTAAGATTAATAGATTTTGCAAGGTTATTCGAAGAATCTGATGTAAAGAATAAAATGAGGGCTTTTATTAAAATAATTAAAATTTATAAGCCCTATTTACCAAGTAGATGGAGGAGAATCCTATTCTTTGTAAAATTCCGTCGTTTTTATCCACATTATGAGAAGTATGAGACTTTAAAACCTAAATTAGGGAAGATTTTACAGCAGCTTAAAAGTTGTGGATTTCATATGGGGATCGTATCAAACACAAGTGGAAAAAGGTTAAGTGCCTTTAGAAGTAAACTAAACTTAGATGCCTACTTTTCGGTATTCATTTCGAGAGATGATACACATTCTCGGAAACCAAGTCCTTATCCTATTTTTGATGCATTAATCAAAATCAAAAAACAATCAAAGATTACAATAGAAAGAAATAATGTCTTCTATGTTGGCGATTTACCACATGACATTGAATGTGCTAAAAATGCAGGTGTCAAAAGTATTGCTAATCTTTCTGGTCACGGTACTAAGGAAGATTTGAAAAAGTCAAATCCCACCTATTTGATTCCAGATACTAAGGATCTCATAGATATTGAAGATTTCAAAAAATACTTATTAGATTAAACATTGATTTACTCATTATATGTTTGATTTGGCAGATTTTAAGGATAGTCCAGTAAGAGAGAAAGCTGAAAAATTAAATAAATTTCTGGATAAGAATAAATTATCCAAAATCTCAAGTATAATTAGTGAATTAGAAAATTTAATGGATGATCATAGCCATAATGTTCAAGTTGTTTATGCCCTAAGTGTTTTAGCAGAAAATCATGTAGATCTTATCCCTGAAGGATTAATTGAAAAGATAAAAGCTTTTTTTCTCTCTGATAATATAAAATTGAAGACTAATTCACTAATTATCATAGGATTTGCGATGCTTGCAAATACCAAATACATTAAGAAATATATCAAACAATTCCTTACTTTTCTAAAAGATCCATCTAAGGATATTAGGGATAACATACTTTTTTTCTTACAGGATTTAATAATTAAAGATCCTACGATTGTTAATTCCTCTATTGATATCTTATTGGAAAGCTTATTGATAGAAAATGAGAATGATAACGTACTTTCATTATTGAATATCCTTGAAAACTGTAATGATATGAGTTTTGATCAACTCTATAATTTAAGAGATGCTATAAAATTATTATTATCATCATCACTCCAAACTAGGGAGAGGTCTAGTGTTATTGAAAAAGCAGTAAACCTTATTAAAAAATATTTTCCTGAAACAATAGAACTTGGCATTGAAAACAAAGGGATCGAAATTTTAGAAACCCTTTTAGATAAGCAATTCATTATGAAAAAATATAATTTTACGGAAATAAGCAAAGGTGCAGGATTAGGCTTAAAAGATTTTATAAAAAATCATATAAACACTAATTTAAGGAATGAGAAAATCTACTTTTATACTAAAACAGGAAAAGAACTTGTTTATATTTATGAACTCGAGAAGGATAAACTAATTAATTTTTTCGAGCAAGAATCTAAAATATCTCAAAATGAAATTCTTAAAAAGTTTTCTCAAATTATTGATACAGAATCAGAAATAAAGAGTTTTATTAGGATTTTAATAAAGCTGAATAAAATTAAAGGATATTTCTCTGAATTAGGTTATTTCTATCCTTATCTATATTTGAAATCTAAAATATTAAATAGTTTTCAACAATCCGGAGAAATAGATTTGAATAAATACAATTTTCTTCCACCACAATTTATAGATAAATTAATCGAATATATATCAACTACAACAAATCAAAAGTTTTTAAGAAGCAGGGATCAAAAATTCTTTTATTCGTTAAAAAGAATTAAAACGCTAATTAATGCTGAAGCAGCAAAACAAAGTGTGGTCGAATTAAAACCACAACGACAAATGTTATTAGATGAAGATTTTATAAAACTGATAAAAAATTTACCAGAAGGATATCTATCACATTTTCGTAAGGGAACACAATGGCTTACAAATTTAGGTACTCTTAAAATAAAGGTAGAAATAAAAAATTCAAAAATTGTAGGTTTTTTCGATATTTCTAAGATTTCTAAGAAATTAAAAATTAGTCAAATACTACTAATTGATGTTTTTGACGATTTTATTGACTCTCGAAGTGGAATATGGGATAATAATAGAGAAGTCTTCTACTATTCCAAATATTTAAAGGCGAAAATTAATGAGATTAGTGCGATTACTGACGAAAAACAAAAAGTATTACGAATTGACTCATTATCAGCTGATCTTAGTATTGATAGAAATCATATCATCTCAAAAATAGATGAGAATTTGAAACTAATAGCAGAAGAAATAAAAAGTAAAGATCAAATAAAGATTTCAGATTATATTGACAAGACAGGAATGGAAATTGATGATTTTATCAAATTTGTTGAAGAAATTGGCACTCCTTTTTTTAAAAAAGCAGATCAGCTAATATTCGATCCTAAGAAAATTGAAGATGCAAAAAGCGAAATTAAATTCATGTTAATTGATAAATCAAAATCAGACGACTATATATCTTTGGGCACTTTTAAAATCACTTCACATTTAATTGAAGAATTAATTATGAGTTTACTTAATGATAGAAAGGTAAAAGGAATCTTTCATGAAGTGGATGGAGAAGTTATATTCTTTACTGAAAGAGGGATTCGAAATCAAATGCTGGAAAATAGTTTTCTTTTTTCTTTCGATGATCTTTTTTATGGTAAAGAGTTAACTCAAAGAGAAATTACACTACTGAGAGAAATTTTTGATGAATTAATAAAAAAAAATAGTATTAAAGGAAAGTTCGATGAAGAATCTTTAACATTTTCAAGTGATGAGATAATATTCGCTCAGGATTATAACACGGTTTTATTTGAATTTGAAAAAATGATACATAATTATCTCAACCAGTTCGAGTCTGAATTTCAAAAAATTAAGAGATTATTAACAAAGAAAGGTGAGACAATTTTTCCACGGGAGATTAAACTCATACAAGAAATTATTGATAAAATTAATGAGAAGTATGTATGGTGGAGGAATGTTTTAGAGGGATATATTAATAAAGCCAGTAAAAAATTATTAAAAGATCAAGGTATTAGCGTAAAACAATATAGAAATTTATTTTCCAAGGAAAAAAAAGAAGAAATTAAGTATTTGGCAGACGATCCTGAAGTTTATGGGCTAATGGATAAGTTTAAAACGTGGATTAGCATATTTAATAAACTTGAATTAAAATATGCAAACGTTATCTTCTATCAGAAAAGATTAATCAATAATACGGAGGATGTAGAATCCTCTAAAAATCTCAATCAGTTATTAGATGAATTATATCTTGTTTAAGTACTATTTCTTTTGCTTTCTTTCACATGAGAAAGAAAATTATCAACATCTATTTTCTCATCGGATGTAATATGGTAAGTTTTTGGATTATTAATTCCATTTTTAATTAGGATTCCCTCTTCTTCAAGGAATTTAAGAGATCTCCATATAAAATTGATTTTAGATCTATTGGATGATTTTATTTTATTACATCTTCTAATTCTTTTAGTATTTACAAGAGATATATTATTATCCATTAATTTGTTTATCGCTTCAAGCGTGTCTTTTAAATTATTTAAGAAAAAATCCATAGTTGGGATAAATACCTCTCTCTAAAATTCGATTATTTATGCTCTCCTTACTTAAACTGAACAAGTAAAGGTTTAAATTGATTTTTTTGATTTTCTTGAGTATTATAAAACTATATTTTGCAATTAATAAAGTTTTTTCTAGAAAAAAAATCAAATTTCGGTAGGAGCACGTCATCAAATTACTTGACAATAAGCTATTTTATCAAGCAGTAAATTTAATGACGGAATACTCTTTTACCACAAAATACTAAACTACATTCTAATTCATCAGCACGTTTAATTACTGCCTCATCCCGAATTGATCCTCCAGGATTAATAATAGCTTTTGCACCTACTTCAATTGCTGCTTCTAATCCATCAGGAAAAGGGAAGAATGAATCAGTACCCATAAAAGAATTCTCTAGTTCAGTTTTGTGGCCGAATTCAATTGCTTTTTGTGCTGCTAGCTTAACCACATGAACACGGCTTTGTTGACCTGCTCCTATTCCTATAGAATATATCCCATCATCATAGGTTTGAGCAAAGCATGCTGAGTTTGACTTAGTCCATTTTGAAACTTTATATGCAAAAATTAGGGCTTCTTTTTCAGACTTATTTACTTGCTTCTTACTTACTACATTCCATTCTTTAATGACAGGTTTATGATCATATTCCTGAACAACAGCACCACCCAGAGTAGCACGAATTTCGAGGTGTTCATAAACCTCCTTCCTTTTATCAAGGAAATTTCCTAACTCCAAAATTCTAAGATTCTGTTTTTGTTTCAAAATTTCAAGAGCCTCGGGTTCAAACGAGGGTGCCATTAATACTTCCAAAAAGATTTTTTCTTTATTAACGATAAAGTCAGCTACTTCTTTCGTAAATTCCTTATTTACACCCCAAATCCCTCCAAAAGCAGATAGGGGATCGCAACTAAACGCCATTTGAACGGATTTCAGTTGGTTTTTTTTATCAATTGCCATACCATTAGGGGAAGTATGCTTTAAGATTGCTGTCACATAATTCTCTGTTCCAAAGTCCAACAACATCTGAACGCAAGCATCGATATCTAAATAATTATTAAAGGAAATTTGTTTCCCGCCTAATTGCTTGAAATTATGGAGTCCATACTTAGCAGACAAATCCTTATAATACCCAGCTGCTTGATCCCAATTTTCTCCATATCGACAATCTTGAACTTTTTCATATACTTTTATAAGATTTTTGGTTATAATAGCTTCTGGATTAAAATATTGATGTAAATAGTTAGCAATAGCTGCGTTATAGTCAGCCATTATAGTAAAGACTTCTTGAGCCATTGAGACTCTAGTTGATTCGCTGACAGCCCCATTATTTTTCCTTAATTCTTCAATAATTCCCCGATAATGGTTAGAACTAGGCACTACAACAACATCAGGAAAGTTTTTAGCGGCAGCTCGTATCATAGTAGGGCCTCCAATATCAATTAATTCAAGGGCTTCGTTGAGTGTTATATCTTGTTTAGTAATCGCTTCTTTAAATTGGTATAAATTACATACCACCATATCGATAGGAAGTATATTATATTTCTGAGCATCTTGAGCATCTTTCGCTACTTTTCTTCGAAATAATATCCCCCCTTCTATTTTTGGATGTAGTGTTTTTACTCTCCCATCAAACATTTCTGGAGATTCTGTGTAGTCAGAAATTTTGGTATATTCAATTCCGTTTTCTTCTAATAATTTACCCGTACCACCTGTAGATAGAATCTCAATTCCAAAATCATTCACTAATTCCTTAACAAATTCGGTAAGATTATTTTTATCGAAAACACTTACAAGAGCTCTTTTAATAACTTTCATAGGAAATCAACTGAAAATTTTAATTAACTTATGACCTAATTTATGCAAATTTTACTCTAGTTAAATCTTATTTAATAGAGGTTTAATAAACAGATTTTCCTCATAAATTTATATTAATTTTGATTTGGGCAATTTTGATAAAAACAAATTCTAAAAAGGCTAATATCTGTCTTCTGTAGTTAATATAAGTAAAAGATTTAATATTTTCCCAAAAGATCATGAGGCTGAGTTTCGCGTGTTCCCACAACTGATACAATCCCAATTGAGGCATCCTTCATATTTTGAATAGATTTTGCACCTACATATATCATTCCGTTTGTTAAACCTTCTTTTAGGGTCTCTAAAACACCAGATAAATCACCTACATATGGTACATAATCGCTTACTCCTTCAGTAATCATTTTTGAACTTTCAATATAACGATCTGAAATGAATCCTGTTTCTCTAGCGTTTTTTGAACCCATACCTCGATAAACCTTTACTTTCCTGCCTTGAACTGTATCGATAAATCCTGGACTTTCAGTAGCTCCTGCAAATAAATGTCCAGACATTATCATATCTGCTCCAGCAGCAAAAGCTTTAGGGAGGTCTCCAGGGTTTTTAAAACCGCCATCAGCGATTAAACTCATGCTTGGGTTATAATCCAAAATTGCATCAGCAACGTGAGCTGTAGCAAAAAGCGTAGGAGCACCCACTCCTGTTTGAATTGAAGTAGTACATATTGATCCTGAACCCATTCCAACTTTTAATCCGATAAATTTATCTTCTGCAAAATCACATTTTGTTATCAAATGTTCGGCTGCTTGATATGTCCCTATATTTCCTAACACAAAATCAGTGTCCAAAAATTTCATTAATTTCTGAGTTCCTTCAATATCTGCTTTCTTAAAAAAATCTGCGACGTCAATAAAAAAGATATCAACATATTTTTCTAACTCTTTCAACATATTTTGAGCATGGCTTGATTCAGGAAATTTAGGAGACAACCCTATAGCACATAGTAAATGACCTTCTTTATCTTTAGAAGCAAAAGGAAATTCGGGAGCAAGATCTTTTTTAGTTATCAAACCATGTAATATACCTTTATCGTCAATTATAGGTAGTTTTTCTATTCTGTGTTTGAACAAAGTCTCTAAAGCTTCTTCCCTTGAAACCCCTGGCTTTATTGAGACTACATCCTTGGTCATATAATCTTTTATTTCGTCTTTTTTTAAATTGGATTCAATAAAGGGGATATCTCTTTTAGTAAAAATACCACAAACCTTTTTTTCCTCGTTTACAACTACGAGACCACTAATATTGTAGTTTTCCATCATACTTTTTGCTTTAGCTAATGGTTCATTAGGTTTAATTGTGGCTATGTATTCTCCATCAATTACAAATGATCTCGCTCTTTTAACAATTCTTACCATTTCTAATTGTTTTTCATATGAACAATTACGATGAAGTACACCGAGTCCTCCATATAAAGCCATTTTAATTGCCATGTCAGTCTCAGTGACTGTATCCATAGCGGACGACATTATTGGTAAGTTTAAATGATATTTGCCTAGTTTTATTGATATATCTACATCACTAGGATCAAAATCAGTGAATCCTGGTAAGACTAACACATCATCAAATGTAGCAATTAAATCATCAGTGTGTATCTTCTTTCTGTACTTCTCACCCACTTCTTATCACTTCTTATAGAGTATTATGTTCAATATCTTAAGATATCCGAGAATATAAATCTTTCGTAATAATTATTAAATAAAAAATAACTAGTTGAATATCTGGAAATACAAAAAATGAGAAAAAAAAAAGAGAAAATTATTTTTTATTACTTAAAAAGCCAATTCCCGCTTTTGGAATATATATAGTGCCCCTATAAGAGCAATTACTCCTACACCAATAACTACAAATAACTCAATTATCGGCATTGTCCCAGAACTCACGATTGTCCCTGCATTTAAGTAATTAAACAGCGAGAAGTATTTTAATGGCTCAGCACTACTTACCATTCCGCCAACTCTTACTAAAATATATTGTCCAAGAATCACAATCCCTGATGCAGTCAAAATCAAAAAGGAATTGGAGGAAGATAGAACTGAGCTCCAAAAATTTAATGGATATGATAAGATAAATAATTCTATTAAAGAGTATCTAGCAAGGTTTGCAGGCTTTAAGGTTGTGTTAGAACTTTGGGAAGGGCTTAAAAAAAAACATGAAAAGGAGTAATATTTAATTCATAATTTTATCTGAGATTCCATGTCATTGCGCATTCTCCAACTCCGCCCTTCTGGACCTTTTCATATCTCACGTTCTTAAAACCTAACTTATTTTTAACTTTTGATAATATACCCATAATTACTTGAGGAAACATGCAAGAAGGAGTCCCACTATCATGAAATTTGTAATAAGTATTAGCATAACACATTTTGCAGCTATCCTGTTTGGCAATTAATTTCATCGCTTCTCCATTACTATCCTTTATTACCTCTACCATTGCTTTATCAGTTATTGCCCAGTTTTGTTCTAAGAATTGCTGTAGCCTAATTAGAAAATCATCAATTGACTCTATTCCCTCATTATTAAATTCTCTTCCAATAGTCCTTCCAATCTTTGTGAGAATTTCTGCTTTTTTATCTGAGGGGAGTGCTTTCTGTATAGCGTACCAAAGTTTGAAGAAAGTGCTATAGGGAACAGTTTCAAATTGTTTTGGTAAATTATTAATCTCCTCTTTTGTTAGTGATCCCAATTTATTTCACCATTTTTATCGATTGAAGAAAACATTATCTTACGTTTTTTAATTGGAGCAAATTCTAAAAGTTTTCTATGACCTTTTCGCTGGGAAGAATTTTGTATAAAATTTTATCTCCCTCTTCTATTTTCTCGACACAAAAAGTTTGTAGCAAAAAGGCCATGTGGTATTTAAAAATATCTTCACTATCTAAGGTGCTACTTTCTTTTAACTTATTTATTAGGTTATCTTCAAAGATTTCCTCTTTTTCGTTTACGAATTTTAGTATTTCTCTTCTAATAGGATGATTAACTGCTTTTAAATGCTGACTATGTCCTACTTTTTTCTGTTCTGGCATTTTTTCTCACATATTTTTAATTTTCAAATTAGATATAGGATTATATTATTTTAAGAAAAAAGATTGAGAAATAAAATTTTGAGATTTTAGATTATAAATAAGCTTAATCAATAGATTTAATTTTATCAGATAAATTAAAAAAAAAGATTTTAAAAATTAATTTGGGATATCCTTTATATTAAAAACAAGTAAACTTCCCAAAATGAGAACAGCGTTGAAAATTCCTAATATAATGATGTCTCGTGTAAATATAGAAGCGTTTGCATTTACCATATACTCAACAGGATTAAAATAATAGAAAATCGAAATGTATTTAATACCTTGTATAGTCTCATCCATATATACGTAAAATTCACCAAGGAAAAACATTACAAATAAAATCATTATTCCCAATGCCAACGACTTTTTCGTACTTAAGAATATTGTCGAAAAGAATTTAGCTACCATTGAGAGAGCACCAAGAAAGAGAACAACAGAAAAATAGGTTGCGAGTAATCTTTCAAAGTAAAGCCCCTCTGCTCGATACATTGACGAGGTCGCCATACTTCCCATAGTTATTAGAAAGAAAATACCGATAGTAGCCATTATAAACGCATATAAGAAAGTAATTTTACTTCCAAGGAAATTATAACGAGAAATGGGTTTAGAAAGTGAAAGATCTATTGTCTTATTTTCTACTTCATGCGAGAGAAGAGAACTGGCCATAAAGATAAAATAAATCCCCCCATATAACCATATGAAACTCAACATTTCCATTGTCCAAAAACCATACGGATTTGTTAAAACTTCCAAGTCTCCAAAAAAATCCATCATCCCTTCAGGGAATGAGCTAAAAATATCATTAAATGACTGTAAATCAATCTCTCCTATCATAGCTATCATAAAAAAGCTTAGTAAACCAATTACACCACCTAATATCAGAATCATGAATTTTTTATCCAAAATTAACTCCTTAACTGTACTAAAAAATCGTCTCATTTAGGATCCCACCTCATAATATTTCAAAAATATATCCTCAAGCGCGGGGCTAGTAACATCTATGTCCAAGATTTCAAATTTTGAAAGCAGCTTTAGTGTATTAGTTAACTCTTCCCGAGTAATCATAAACGAAGCGTGTGTTTCGTTTAATATAACAAATTCTACAATTTTTGATGGTAGTTGATCAGAAGATTTCTGTAGTGCAACTTTAGTAGCAAATTCAACCTTAATCTCCTTCATTGCTATATTTTTTAGTTGCTGGACTGTCGCTACCTCAATTATTGATCCTTCTCTTATGATACCAACCCTATGAGCCACTTTTTCAACTTCATTAAGTAAGTGGGAGCTTAGAAGTACAGTTGAACCTGTTTCCTCTTGCTGTTTATGAAGGATCTTGTAGAATTCAGCTGTGATTAAAGGATCCAATCCTGAAGTAGGTTCGTCTAAGATGAGAAGATCCACCTCAGGGGCTAATGCAAGAACTATTCCTACTTTTTGTTTATTCCCTTTACTTAGTTCCCTAACTTTTCTGTCGAGGTTTAATCCAAAAATCTCTGCTAACTCCTCAATTCGTCTAATAGGGATATGATTTTCATATAGATTGAGAAGATATTGTAGATTTTTTCTAGCAGTTTTGTCTTGAAATAAACCTAAATCACCAGGAATGTAAGCAGTACGTTGTCGTATTTCAATCGAATGATTGTGAATATCAAGATTAAAAACTTGTGCTTCCCCAGAAGTTTTTCGAATCAAATCGAGAAGAAGCCTAACTGTAGTTGTTTTCCCAGCTCCATTCGGTCCGAGTAAACCAAAAATTTCTCCCTGATATATTTCAAGATCGAGATTCTCAATACCTCTTGACTTACCATAATATTTAGTCAGTTTTTTAGTTTGAATAATTACATTTTTAGACATTAATTTTACACCTTAATTTTTTATCATTTTAATCTAAAATTTCGTTTTTAAGTTATAATTATAATTTTGCTCTTCCTTAAATTTATAATTATGACTCACATTTCATATTTAGTATAACTAATAAAAATAAGGAAGATCCTCAATGCCAAAAGCGAATGTAAATAATATAGAAATTGAATATGAGACAATCGGGGATCCGAATTCAAAACCGTTGTTATTGATTGCTGGACTGGGAAGCCAGATGCTTGCTTGGTCAGATGAGATGTGCAAAAATCTTGCAAATCGTGGTTTTTATGTAATCAGATTCGACAACCGAGATATAGGCTTATCAACAAAATTTGAAGATGCAGGTATGCCGGATTTCGTGGAGATTAGTGCAGCTTATGGTCGTGGAGAAATACCCAAAGTACCATATACTTTAGAGGATATGGCTGATGATGCTATTGGTGTCTTGGATGCTCTGAATATAGAAAAATCACACATCTGCGGTGCTTCTTTAGGTGGAATGATAGCACAGGTTCTAGGATATAAACATCCATCTCGGGTTCGATCCCTATCGATAATTATGAGTACAACAGGAAATCCCGACTTACCGCAACCAAAACCAGAATTTATGGCACAGTTCTTTGCTCCAATTCCTTCCGAACGCGAGGATTATATTGAAGAAACGGTCAAGCGTGGTCGTCTATTACATGGCACTTTTCCGTATGATGAAGATCAATCAAGAGAGTATAGAACAAAAGAATATGATCGTAATTATTATCCTGAAGGGATAACTCGCCAGTTAGCAGCAACGGCTGTTCCTGGTAATTTGAAACCCAAACTTACTGCAATACAAGCACCTACGATTGTTATTCATGGGAGAGAGGATCCATTTTACCCCGTTGAAGCGGGTAAAGACATTGTTACGGCGATTCCTGGAGCAGAATTATTGATTTTGGATGGAATGGGTCACAGTTTTCCCCATGAAGTCATATCAAATATAATAAACGCTATAGTTGCGAATAGCAATAAGAATAGTAATTAACCAAATACTATTTTTTAATTATTTTTATATTATCTACAATGTTTAAGTGAACAATTTTTATCAAATTTGATATTACTTGAATCGAAAATCATTACATTTGAGTTAAATTCTTCCTTTTCATGTTTTTGATTATGGGATCTTCGATTTTTGAGTCTAAGGTTTTAATGAATGCATCTCTATCAATCTTGATATTTTCAGATTCAATCGAGCAGTAATTTGAGACATGATCATTGAAAACTTGAGAAGTAACATTCTCACCTAAATTCGCGATTATATCTCTTTCTTGTTTTAAGTTTTCCACAGGGCTTAATAAATCAAATTTACCTGCTTTCCATTCATCATAGAGGGGAGTACCTGGCATCATATTTAGAGTCCTAAATCGAAAGATTGTTGGATTTATTTCAGTTAAGACTCTGGCAGTTTCTTTCACGTGATCTTCAGAGTATTCATGAGCTCCTAGACCCAAAATAATATATAAGGATAAATCAATTCCAGCTTCTAGAATTCTTTTTCCTGCTTTTATCATTGATTCTGCATTATTACCTTTTTTCATAACCCGAAGCACTTTATTTGATCCACTTTCAAGGCCCATATATACTATATCTAATCCCGCGTTCGCTAGTTTTTTTAATTCCTCATCAGATTTTCTTAAGATATCTAAAGCTTTAGCATAACAGCTGATTCGATTAACTTTATTCAATCTTAATCTTATATATTTAATAATATTCACTAAATAATCTGTAGGAGCAGAAGTGGGGTTTCCCCCTGCTAAAAATACAGGGAAATTATGATAATTGTTCTCTGCAGCATGATCGATATCTTTTAATACGTTTTTTAAATCACGTATAGCATAATCTTGAGTAGCTCCATACATTCCTTTGTACGTTCCACAAAATTTACATTGATTCCACGAACAACCTCCCGTAACAGGGATTAAAAGGGAATAAGCCTCTACTGGAGGTCTTATAACAATATGTTCAGGCGGCCACTTTACAACCATTTTATTCAAAATTTGAAATTATAAATTTATTTAATAACCCTATTAAGATTAAATTATTTAACTTTTTAGCTATTATTGTTATACTAAATAGAAAAATCATAATTTAATGTAGGATCAGTAATTTTAAACGGATTATTACTGTTCAAGCAAATTTTTTAAGGTTTTAATAATTCTCACATATTAATTTACTAAAGAAAATCAATAGGAATACATTTTCAACATATATAGAGGGTGTTAAGTTAGTGAGTTATGATCGAAAAGATATAGTTTTCAGTTTTAAAACAGTAATTTGTGGTGCGAGTTCCGTTGGAAAAACATGTTTATTCAATCGATATTGTTTTAATTCATTTAATGTTGACTTATCACCTACAATTGGTTTAAATTTTCATTCTGTCTATCTGAATATTAACTTCAAGAATGAAATAAAGGAAGTAAATGAAAAATTCATTGTTAATTCAATTTTTGATTTTGGAGGTCAAGAGAGGTTTAAACCACTGATACCTAAATTTATGGATGGGGCGAGTGGAGCATTGTTAGTATTTGATTCAGTTAATCATTTATCATTTGACAAATTAGATTTCTGGTATGACCAATTAACTGAAAATGCTGTAGATTCCGAAATTCCAATTATTCTAGTAGGTAGTAAAAATGATTTAATTGATGGTACCCCTAAGTCAGAAATAGTTAGTGATGAGAAAATTCAGAAATTTATTGAAAGAAAAAAGCTGAATGGATTTTACAGGACTTCTGCTTTAGAAAATACTAAGGTTCTTGAAGTTTTTAAAGAATTAAACAATTTAATGTTAAAAAGGCAAGAAATTCCTTATTTTGTGACTTGAATTACTAAGTCCATGATTTAATAGTCTCTACCATACACGAAGTCCGCGAATTCGTTAAAAAATAATTTCTGTTCTTTATTTAAGTCGGGATAAATATTCTTTAATGTATTTTTTGATTGTTCTACTAGGTTTTTAGCTAAATGTTCAGCTATCATAAAAGCATTGGTTTTGTTAAAAATATCCTGGACTTCTGCTACATCGTTATTTGTTAATTCAGGTTTATGGTATATTTCATTCAAAATTTTTGATTGAGTTTCGTCAGTATTTTGTACTGCTAGAATATACACTATTTTTTTTTTCTTGTTTTTAATATCAGCTTCTAAATCAAGAATATCATCACGTATCGCATGAGCTTGACCAATACTTAACATTGCTTCACTTAAATGCTTAATTTGGTAATGTATGTTTCCTTTTGCTAAGATCGCTCCGATTTTTGTTGATTCTTCAAACAATCTCGCCCGTTGGCATTCAGCGATATTTAAGTATTGTTCTAACGTCATTGTAATATTATTATAGTTCATGTATTCTTCTATTAATTGCCCATCCATTAAATACTTCAATGCTTTTGTATATTCATTAATTGCTAATAGTTTTAAGTTATCTGGAAATTTCGAGGATTTCAATATATCTAAACCTAAAAGGTAGCCTTGAGAACCTCCCAAAATTGACATATCTCGTCCGTACATTTGTATATAGTTTTCTTTGTTAGTTTGATCTCTACTTTTTAAAACTATATTTAATTCATTCTCTAGTTGTTTATGAAAAGTTGGTTTACCTCTTCTTATAGGATCATTATCTAAAAGATCGTCATGAATCAGGTGTCCGCTATGCAATAATTCAACTGCTATCGATACTTCGCGTATTTGTTCTAATTGATCTTCAAGATACATAGGGTTGACAATACCTGCAAAAGCAGCACTTAATAAAATTGGATGGATCCTTTTTGCTTTTTTATTTAAAATAAATTCTTCAAGTTGATTTATAAAATCTTTAAGTAGAAGATCTGTTTCATTTTTCACCAGAGCAGTAAAATAATTACTTAGTTCCTTATCAATTAACTTCTTTTCAACTTTAAAGAATTTTTCAATCATTTTTAAAATCACAAACTTATATCTTAAATATTCAATAAATACTAAATAAAAGGAGAATTTAAAAAATTTAATTTTATTAATTTCTAGTATTTTAATTTTTAAAAGAAGGAGAGATTATGTTATGAAAATTGCTGTTATGTCCGATTCACATGATCATAAAACTAATATTCTAAGAGCTGTAAAAGTAATAAATGGGAGGAAGATTGATGCATTAATTCATTGTGGAGATTATGTTTCCCCTTTTGTAAAGAAATGGTTCGAAAAATTGGATGATTCGATAAAAAAAAACTTTTATGGTGTTTTTGGCAACAATGATGGAGAACGTTTATTTTTAAAGAAGAATCTAGGTCAAATATGTGAATTCGTTAGTAATGGGAATGAAATGATTTTAGAATTAGAAGGAATTAAAATATATGTGTCACACATGCCCAGACAAAAGACTATAGATGCCTTAGCTAAATCAGGTAATTTTAACATGATCCTAACAGGTCATACTCATGCTATAAACAATGAGAAATATGAGAACGGGGTTTTAGTATTAAATCCTGGTGAAGTTTGTGGTTATTTAACAGGGAGATCAACTTTTGCTATTATTGATACCGAAACAATGGAAGCGGAAATAATTGAATTATGATGTTTTAACGATTACATCCAATTTTAAAATTGTTTAATTATTAACAATCTGATTTCTTATGGCAAACCTAGCTCCTATTAGAATTTATAAAGGTTTTAAGCACAAGAAATTAAAAGGAAGTAGAGCCTCAGAAATATTGATGTCATTAATAGAGAATGCCTCTGAGAATGACTTTAGAACTCAACTATTGTCTTTAAAATTCATAGGTTTAGTAGCTTCTAAGGATAAACATGTATTTAACTTTCTTGAAAATTTATTAATTTCACATTCAAACGAAGATATAAGAGGAAATGCAGCTAGTATTATCATCAGAAATTTCCCAGATAAAGCAAAAAAACCAATAGTATGGGCATTAAAGCATGAAAATTCGAATATAAGCCTAATTCAGATAATTAATTCATTAGGTAAGACATCTGTTTCAGATTTGAAATCATTATTAAAAGTAAAAAACCATGTGAACTATGAAGGAAATATATTTTTTCCTTCTGGATACCATCCAATCCTCAATTTAAATAGCAGTGAAGTTTATGATATAATAAAAATAGAAAATATTCAGAATTTAACAAAATTAAAGAAATTATATTTAAATTTTAACCAAATTATAGAGATTACTGGTTTAGATAATCTGTCAAATTTAAGATCATTGCACCTACAAGGCAATAGAATTAGTAAGATAAGCGGATTAAATAATCTAAAGAATTTAGAATATATTTATTTAAACAATAATGAAATAACAGAAATTTCCGGGTTCAATTTTAATGTAAATCTGAAGACAATTCAACTCTTTAATAATAGCATATCAAAAATAAAGGGATTAAGAAATAACCTTAACTTAGAGGTTTTAAATCTACGAAATAATAATATTAATGAAATTAGAGGTTTAACTTCCTTAAAAAATTTGAAAAGACTAGATCTTAGTAATAATCAAATCACTGAAATTAAAGGATTAGAAAATCTTAGGAAATTAGAATTTCTAGATCTTAGTTACAATAACATTAATGAAATTAATAGACTAAGGAAACTCAAAAAATTAAGATTTTTAGATCTGCGACATAATAAAATAACTGATATAAAAGGAATGGCAAATTTAAAGAAACTTCAGCATTTATATCTTGGCTTCAATAGAATTAGACGAGATTTTAATACAGATAGTTTAAATCATATTAAAATCCGTGATTTAAAAAATACAACAAATAATGATGTCCCTTATTCTATAGGAGACGTTTATAAACATGAAGAATTAGATGGAGATTCTCAACCAGAAAAATTTAAGAGTTTTAAAGATATAATTTTTACTCCAAATTTATTTAAATCAAGGTCATTTCTAAAAAAATTGAAATCAAGTAAGGATCCCCGTGAATATTTCACTAATTCTACTGGGATAATAATATGGAAAAATAATGAATCTGAACTTTTTCAATTGAGTAAAGCAGGGAAAATAACTTGGCTTCGGAAAAGTAAATCTCGAATTAGGAGAGAGGAAAATAAAATTGTTTTTTAGTTTAGAAAAGACTTATTGAGGATTCTACTAGATTTTAATTATCATGAAATTACCTTTAGAAGGGATTGTCGTATTAGATCTTTCACGGATGTTACCTGGTCCTTATTGTTCAATGATCCTCTCTGATTTAGGAGCAGAGGTTATCCGTATAGAAGATCCAAAATACCCTTATGCAAACCCACCCCCTTTTTATCAAAAAGGAACATATCGAGAAAGTGCTTTTAATGCAATCTTGATGAGGAATAAAAAGTCCATTACTCTTAATTTGAAGAATGAAAAAGCGTTAGAAATCTTTTATAATTTAGTTAAAAAATCAGATGTGGTACTTGACACATTTAGACCAAAAGTTAATGCTAAACTAAAAATAGATTATCATACTCTTGATTCCATAAATCCTTCTATAATTTGCTGTTCTTTAACAGGTTATGGTCAAGATGGACCATATGAGCAAATTGCAGGACATGATCTTAATTATATTGGAATAAGTGGAATCTTAGATTTGAATAGAGAGCGAAAAGTCATGGATAAGGAATCTCAATATAGAAAACCTTTAAATCCCGGAATTCAAGCAGCAGATATAGGAGGAGGCTTAGTAGCTGCTATTGGGATACTCGGTGCGATCATAGAAAGAGAAAAGAATGTTGAAAAGAAAGGGCAATATGTAGATGTCTCTATGACAGATTCGGTATTTTCCTTTATGCCATTAGTGGCGGCATACCATTTTTCCAAAGATTCTAGGACACAAAATCCTCTTCATGGAGATTCTCCATATTATTCTGTATATAGAACTAAAGATGATAAGTATTTATCAGTAGGAATTATTGAAGTTAAATTTTGGAGAGCCTTATGCAAAGGACTTAATCGCGAAGATTTAAGATTGAAACAAATGGTACAAGGTTTGGAGAAAGAAAAATTATTTTTAGAACTTCAAAAGGAATTTTCAAAGAAATCTCAAGACGAATGGATGGAAATTTTTAAAGATTTAGATGCTTGTGTTATGCCTGTAAATTCATTTGGAGAAGCTTGCGAGAATCCTCAGATAAAAGAGCGTAAAATGGTTGTTGAAATGGACCATCCTAAATTTGGAAAAATTAATAATATTTCTTCGCCAATAAAATACTCTAGAACACCTTTAAAAATAAGGAGTCTTGCTCCCAAACCAGGACAAGATACTATGTTAATTTTAGAGAAAATGGGATTTTCCTCAGAAGAAATACGAGATTTTAAAAAAAAAGGAGTTACTTAAGGTAAGAAAGCTTTCAACGCAATACTCTAAAATTCTTTCATTTATAATAAAATTGGTCTCTCCAAATATATAATATGTTTTACTAAAAAGTTTAAAGTTAAAGAACAAATCAAAAATACTAGTGCATTTTGTAAAAATTATTTAATTGTAAAAGAGATATTATGAGCATAGATTTAAAGATATATGAGGAAATAAAAAATTCAAATATAAACCTAATCCTCTCTTTACCATGTATAATGCTTAAAGATTTATTGCGTATAATAGAAGAAAAAAATGAAATTCAGCATATACCTATCACTCGTGAAGAAGAAGGGGTTGGAATTGCTGCTGGTGCGTATTTAGGAGGAAGACTCCCCGCAATCTTAATGCAAAATTCCGGTTTAGGTAACTCGATTAATGCAATAAAATCACTTTTGCATCTGTTTAAAATTCCTGTTGTTTTTATAATGAGCCATAGAGGAGCAGAAGGAGAAAAAATTGCGGCTCAAATTCCAATGGGTAAATTAACACTTAATTTATTAGAGTTAGTACAAATACCTACATTCATTATTGATTCAAGTGATAAAATTAAGGAGATAACTCAAGCAGTTAATATTAGCATCAAATCAAATAAGTCTGTTGGAATTGTTCTACAAAAGCAGTTATGGAGCCTAGAAAGATGAAGAGATTTGATGTAATTAAAGAAATTGTTAAAACTTTAAAGGACGAAATTGTAGTTTGTAATCTCGGTGCTCCATCTAGGGAACTTTATCATGCTAAAGATAGAGATAGAAATTTCTATATGCTTGGATCAATGGGTTTAGCTTCATCTATCGCGTTGGGTTTAGCAATTTCAAATCCTAAAGAAAAAATTATATGTATTGATGGAGACGGTTCAATATTAATGAATCTTGGGAGCTTAGCTACAATAGCAAATAGCACAACTATGAATTATTCTTTAATAGTTATTGATAATTCTTCGTATGGTTCTACAGGAGATCAACAAACTTATACGAATAAAAAAACAAATTTAGCTATTATAGCAAGGGGGGCCGGATTTAGATCGATTACAGTAATTGATAAATTGAAAGATATTAATCGGAAACTTAGCAATCTCAGTGAAGGATGCCATTTTATTCTAATAAAAGCCTTGCCCGGAAATGCAAAAGTAGAAAACGTACCATTAAATCCTGAGAAATTAAAAGAGAGATTTATTAAATCCCTCTCAATTTAACTTAAAGAGAATAATTATTAGTTTTTTGGGATTTAAAACATAATTTTAATTATTTAATTTGCTATTAATTTTTTAGTAGAAAATTCCAAATCCATAGACTGGAAAGAAAAAGGAAAAATAATGTCAAAGGAACTAAAAAAGAGTGATGAAGAATCCAAAGACGATAAGTCCGATCATAAGATTGATGATTCAGAACAATCTGATGATTTATCACAAGTAAGATTAGGTAAACCTGTTGTTGTTAAAGCAGATGCTTACAAAACAATAATATTATACGCTAGTAGATATGCAAATCAGGCAATCAAACCTGAGGATTGGAAGGAAATTTATGGAGTATTGATTGGTTCCACTACAAAAGAACTAGTAATAGTTGAACATGCCGAAGCACTAACATTTGGTCATGCTACAGATGTTCAATTAGATGAAAGGCATTACGGATTTATTGAAGGAATTGAAAATAAATTATATCAAGAAGGAGGAGGTCGGTTTATAGTAGGTTGGTTCCATAGTCATCCTGGTTTAAATTTATTCTTTTCTTATATTGATATAATTAACCAGCTTGGGTTTCAGCAAAACAACCCTGATTTCTGTGGTTTAGTTTTTGACCATACCCTATTAGGAAAGAAAAAACAGGAAAAAATCGGCGATAATCTCCTCACGAAATATGATACTGGTTTTGAGATCTACAGGTTAAAAGATATAAATATGGATATTAATGCTCCAGATTATGACAATAATTATCATAAAATAGACTATATTGTAGATGGATTAAATAAATATTTCTTTGCAAATGTCTTATCTGAGTTATCAGTTCTTGTAACTGAAGGAAAACCTTTACAATCTGCTTATGGTGAAAAGATAGAGCCAAATAAAAATAATTCAGTTCATCCGGGATTAAATTCTAATAAAGATGATAATATCCCCTCCCTTTTTTCAGACTTAGAAGAAGGTCCAAATCCCGAATTTTTAACAAAAATTCCCATGAATGATGAAATCGCTTTTAATGTAAATGAGTTCTCTTATAGTGAAGAAATCTTAAAAAAGGAACAGAAAGAAATAAATACTAAGGAAGAAGCGGAACAATTAATTTACGAGGGCAATCAAGCATTTAAGAACAGGGATGCTTTTTCTGGTATTGAAAAATATAGAAATGGTATTGGAAAATACAGACAGTTAAAAGATTTTGAAAGAGTTTTTGATTTACTAAGAATAGTTTCACAACAGTGTATTTCAAATGAACATCTAATATTTGCTGAAGAATTTGCAAATACGTTATATACCCTCGCAATGGATCATGACCAAGTTTTCTATTTGGGAATAGCAAATTATATTTTGGGATACTTACTTTTAAAAAAGGGGGAAAATAACGTTTTAGAAGATGGTTTAAATAAAATTCAAGATGCTGCTATTAATTTTGAGAAAGTAGGGGATTATGCAGGGGCTGGTATGTGTTTTAATAAAATAGGAACAATTTATCATTCCAGACTTAATAAATTAGATAACGCGTGTCTTTTTTATCGAGCAGCAATAGAAAATTATAATAAAGCTATTCTAAAAATCCATCCATTAAGAACTATGGTAAATAACTTTGAATTAAAAAATAAGATTGTGGAATTGAGAGATATTATTAACGATTTAATTCCTAATTTAAAAAACGGAGAATTAAAAAATAAAATACTTACAGATCTCAAGGATTTAAACTATAATTTTTAAATTCCCATAATTTGTCTCATATAATTTAGAATTCTAAACTACAATCCATAAAAATTAAATTTTAGGATTAATTATTTTATATACTTATTTTGTAATATTGGTGAAAAACTATCCCAAGGCGTAAACAGAAGATAAAATATTTAAGAAAAATAGCATGTAAACATCTCGAACCAAAAGGAGAGATTAGCAACAATTTTCAATCATTATGTTATTGTCCTGAACGAGAATTAGTTTTAGGAACACGGGCTTTTGTTTGTCAGGTGTGCACCCTTTATGGTGCTGTTAAAAGTAATCGTAGATTTTCTGAGGTATATGAAGAGGGTAAAAAAATAGCAGAAAAAAAAATAAGAGAAACAAAAACCACATTAGAAATTACAGAAATAAGAAATGATGAAGATGTAGATTTATCATTTGATGAATTTGAGGAAGAAATTGAAGAGATTCCTTTAAAATTTGAAAAAAGAAAGGCAACTAAAGCTGATTTGGAGGACTCAGAAAATATAGGAGATGTAACAGAATGTCCGTTCTGTGGAGAAATATTCGACAACCTTGCTTCCCATATTCGAGAATGTGAGTTTGCACCTGATGATGCAAGTATTAGTGATATTCTTCCAAAAAAAACAAAGAAAAAAAAGAAGAAGATTAGTGAATCAGAAGAGAAAAAAGAAGTAGCAAAAAAGGCTTGCCCTTACTGTGGAAAAGAATTCCAACGCCTTGGAAGGCATTTGAACTCTTGTTCTAAAAAACCTGAAGATACCACAGATAAATAGAATCTTGTTAACCAATTAAAGTTCAGGACTCTTAAAAATAACTTCTTGAGTTGTGGGAATATAATCCTTAATTGGGCTTGTACTCTGCCTTTTAATTAAATTAATGAAGTTTAATAGTCTCTCTTGATTAATAGCCATCCTCTTTGAAAGATCTGAAAGAGAAAGTTTATCACATTCTTTTGAAAACTCAAATAATCTGTTATTTAATAGATTTTTATATATGGAGGAGATTAATACCTTTAGATTTGGAAAATCCTCAGATTTGACATCTCTAACAAAATCAAAAATTTTATCCGAAGCATCATGGTAATTTAAGACTTTATAACAACTAAAAATCTCATAGATTTTTTTGATAAACCTAAAATAATTATTGATACTTGAACTAATATCCATAAGGTTAAATTTATCCAAATTGTTGTCAATATCATTCTTTAACATAGCTAATAATTTCGAAAAATTTTCCAAATTTGACTCATTGAGTCGCTCCTTTAAAAGATTATGAAACCGTCTTTCGTAAAGCATCCTGTATTTTGACAATTCAAGATTGATTTTGTCTTTTAATTCATCAAATTCTAGTAACTGGTTCTCTAAATCGAAGGATTCTTGATGTTCTTCTATTAAAACTTTTGCTGAATTAACTTTTTCAGAAGCTGAATTAATTTCCCCATCGTTTATCTTTTTTAGAATGACAGATTTGTAGAAATCTAACTCATCGATGAGATTCTTTTTATATTTGTAGGATTGGAGACTAGAATTGAAATTCATTTTGTTTCGATTCTGTACTAAGTTAGTACGTTCTCTAATATATTCTTATTATATATAATTAAATTAGTTACAAATTTTAAATTTAATATTATCCTTTTAATAAACTCAATTTGAAAATTAAAAAATAATTTTTAAGTAATTTGTTTAGATAAATCACTATGGTTTAATTACGAGCACCACATAAAGGACAGATATTTTGATCCCCAATGGGATTACCGCAATCTTTGCATCGTTTTGGTTCAAAATTTTCTCCTGTTTTTTCAGTTACATCCGAGCTAGCGTCTAATTCTTCAATCTTTTCTATACTTGAATAAATTGAGCCTTTTTTATCACCCGGCCAAATTATATTAACAATCACCCCAGATATTATTAAAACAGTACCAATAATTATGTAAATTGTAAAATTCTCACCAAAATTCTGATGTAGGAATGCTGTTGCAACTGTGATCCATTCAGTCATCCACATTCCAATTGGGGTTACAATGGGCTGGAAGAATTCCAAAATAATTCCGATATATAATGCAATGTTATCTAAAATTGCATTTGTTTGCAATATCATATATTAATACCCCTTTTATTCTTTCATTCTGTTTTCTCGAATTTTTTTTCTATTTATTATAAAATCTATTACATCATATACTTTCAAAACCATCATTAGAAAGTAAATACCCATATATGTAAGAACCATTTGTTGAAGGTCCAAAGATAAAAATCCAGTGAATCCCGGAAGATCAATATTGAATATTACTTCGGTTGCACCTGAGAATTTATAACTCCATAGATATAAACAATTTACAATTACCAGTACCAGTGAAAATACACCTCTTCTAATAGATTGTTTTGGACTTGAGAAGGCAAAAAATGCTATACCACTAATAAGTAACCCAAATGCGGTAAGCCAAAAGATTATTGTCTCATAGTTTTCTTGCGTCATTAAAATTTGTCCAATTTGGGGTAAATCAAGGTTTTTAATCCATCGGAACAGTAGGAAAGGTATTATAATGGTAGTAGTAAGGTAAAGACTTGTAGCTATTACTCCTCTTATCATATTTTTAGTTCCGCCCATTTAATCCCCTCCTATGGTAGTGAAAACTCCCCTATTGATTGATTAGTTCCTCCAAAAGCAAGATTATGTAAACCTAAAGAATAAACTAAACTCACTGTAAAATTAGCAACGAATTCTAAAATAGGTTGTGGTGAACTATACAAGTTAACCTCAGTTAGTAAATCTTGGAAATTGGCAATGATGAGATAACCCATTACTCCTTGAAAAATGTAATTTTCTGTAACGACTATTAAAATCGTCCCATATTGTTCGGTTTTTTCAAAGATTTTTGCCGTTACTGTGTCATTCTGACCTGGTACAGTTAAGTTTATATGTTCATATCTCACAGCCATAACAAAATTCATCTCAAAATCATGTAAATCAAAATAGCCTGCATTTGTGATATTAAAAGGGAGAGAGAAATTAAATTCGTTTACATTTCCTCCCAGTAAATCAATATCTATATTAAAATCCACATTATCTGTGTCAATTCCGATATTATTAGCGGTTGGATTTAAAATTTCGACAGCAGACATACCACCTAGAATAGTTACCATTGTTACAGAAGTGGTCAAAACCAGAATAAAAATCCGGAAAATCAGTCTAAAAACTCTTGATACGCGCATGGATTTGTTTTATTATAATTTCAATATTATTTGTTGAATCAACTTATTATTTGTTAAATCAACTTAACTTTTATTAGATTTATTATACTTATAAATTTTATAT
>SDBS01001382.1_pt1 | contig 24617 bp, 25 predicted proteins | sample 2277091 | NCBI WGS metagenome assembly SDBS01 (sample SAMN10404972, study PRJNA504765) | marine sediment metagenome | isolation source: marine sediment core GS10_PC15, 163 cmbsf | place: Arctic Ocean: Southern Knipovich Ridge | collected 2010
TTTTTGGGACATATTTTTTCGCTCATTTTATTTTATTTCTTAATATTTTTGTATAATTTTTTTCCAACCCAAATAATCAAAATTAAAAATACTGCGTCAAAAAACAGAAGACCCATTGTTTCAGCAGAGGAGTAATCTAATTTTGGAAGCTCAATAATTTTTGGGATAAGCAAGTATATTAACAATGGTAATAGTATAAATCCTGCCACAATGTTTATCTTCTTTTTAGTTTCTTCTTTCATTTTATTTTTTGTTTGATTTATTTTCTTTTATTTCATAACGAGATAAAATTTTGTTGGTAAGTCTGTTGGCATAATAAAAAGAATAACACACAGAACCCCCTAAAATAAACCACTCAAAGATTGTTTCCCCAAAAATATTTTTTAATAATAAGAACCAGACTAAAAGAATTAGAAATAATGCTAAAGCACATAACAGAAAAAAAAGAATAACTTTTAGAATCCAGAAATTTATTTGATTCATTTTGTTTTATGTTTTTTATACTTTTTTAGGATAGTAACAGTTCTCTTTTGTCTCCATATCATTTCTTCTAAAAATTCGCGGGAATCTTTATCTAATTTTTTAGGTGGTTTATTAGCACTTTTCTTCAATTTATACATTCCATATCTTCTTAGAAGATTAAAAAACCGTCCCTTCTTATCTTTTATATCCACAAGACATAATTCACACTTTTGTTTATTAGATGGGTATTCAATATTATGTTGTAGAGCTTCTTCCATTTCTTTTATGCTTTCCTCACACACTTTTATCATTGTATCTAATTTTTCTACTGTCAGCTTTTTCATCTCTTCATCTAATTCTTCTGGCGTTGGTTTCTTCATAAATTTATTATAACATTCTTAAAAACCAAAAATCAATCCAAATATAAAAGCCTCTTCGGTTAAGAGGCTTTTATTTGAACCTTAATGAATCATCTAATCTTTAACGGTAGGTAGTCGGGGGTTCTCCAAAGTATCTCCAATCTTATATCAACGAGTGCGTTTACCAGCATGGCCACAGGTTTTCGGGGGTTTCTCTGTTCCACGACTTGCTTTATCGGTTGTGCGGACTGCCCGATGAAGTAACTCATAAAAATCTCTTTTCTCTGGTTCTGGTAAAATGGATTTTAGGTATTTCTTAGCTTTGTTGGACATATTATATGATTTAAATCAAACCAAACTATATAAAATGTGCCTGTTGAATATGCTCCAAAAACGCGAGCGAGCCCGTAATTTATACCAAGAAGGGCAAACTGAAAATGTGGCATATCTTTTATTCTTTTATCTGGAAAACCATTCTGTTCTATTGATTGTTTCCAATTTACTTGGTGAAAGTGATAAGTACGACTTGCTTGTGATAACTCATCGTAAGATTTAGCATTAATTTCTTTTAGACGTCCTAAACTTTCTTTTATTTTCTCTGAATCCCAACAAGAAATACAATATTTACAATTTTTAGAGTTATCGTAATACTCAAAACTAAATTTAATTTTCCCCCCAATTTCCATTTTATTCAAGGTGTTGTTTTAAAATATGCTCATCTAAAATCGGGTTGTTTGATTTTTCATTGGGTTCTAAGTTTTTTCTTGCTTCAATCCAACCTTTTTCTCTGTGGGTAATTACAACTAATTCAAATGCAGTAAATTTTTCGCACATTTCATAGGTTTCATCTAATAACTCTATGATTTTCGGATTATATTTTTTATAAAAATTTTCTTCGGAAATATCAACAAAGTTTTGGATATTTATTGGAAATGAACCATATTTTTTTAGTTCTCTGTATAAGCTCGGAATAACAGGCCCGACAGGCCACGCTTCTATCTTTTCATTGAACAGTCTATTCTTACCTTTTTTTTCTAATAAATAAACAACATACGCAAAGTAAACCAACTTTTGCATCTTTAGAGGAGATATTAAATTGCCGTCTTTTTCTGCCCTTATGAGAAAATATTTTGCAATATTGCTCGGCAGAATTTTATTTTTGAGGATTGCCATAGCTTTATTTATTTTACCATTTATTAAATACCAAAAAAAGTATGTCAAGACCTTTAAAATGAAGGTAAAAAATTAGAGGGTGTGAATAACTCAAATCTATTGTATTCGTGAAGCTCTATTTTATTAACATACTTTCAAAATTCTGTCAATTTTATTCGAAATAAAAATCTTGAAGCTCGCTAAAAAGACCCCCAATTAAAAAAATACCCCCTACTTAAAGAGAGATTAAGGCGATTTGAAAAAACAATCCACTTTGAGTAAGACAATAAATATATGAGAAGCAGAAAACAGCGGAGAATTATTTTCCGCTGTTTTGTTAAAATTACTAATCCTCAATCATCTTCCAAAAATCACTAATCCTAATTATTAAAAACTTACCAGTATCACCATCGGGAGATTTGACAATAATAAAACCGATTTCGAAACCATCAATACTGTTCCAATAAATTTTTTCTCCTTTAGGCCCTGGTATCCATTCATCTTCGGGTATAGCTGGTTTTTGATAATCAAAATATTCGAATTCCCTTTTTTCAAATTCCCTTCTTTCTTTTTGGAATTTCTCTGCAGAATTATAGTTTTCTTTTGCCTCTCCGGCTAATAACTGTTTAAAATACTCAAAGTCATTATTTGCGAAAGATGCTTTTAGGGCTTCAAATAAATCTTTTGGGGAAGTATATTTTTTTGTAGAAACTATTTTTTCTCTTAAAGGAAAAACTTCCTCAATGTTACTACATCCTTCTTCCTCTCTATAACTAATCTTTTGATTAATGCTGAGTTTGGTGATTTTAACAACGCACTCTATATTTTTATTCTTTTTATTGACCTTCAATATAACAGGGTCGCTATAATAAGGAGGGATAAGAATAGCAAAAAGATAATATTTAGAATCTTCGCCATCGTCATAAATATAATATTCTTCCGAATAACCTCTTTTGTCTAAAAAATCCTCAACAACTTGTTTAGCTAAGGATACGTTCCCACTGCTACTTTCTTCTTTGGTTGTTGTCAAATATTGATAACTAAAAAATCCCCCGACTAGCAAGCAAGCTAAGATAATTATTATAAAAACAAATTTTTTGTTCATAAAATTTTAATTAATATTTTTAAACTACTTTCTGGCTTTCTCGGTTACCCAAAAACCCATATATTTACCTAACATCAGCCGAATCTGGGCCTCTAGGGCAGGGAAAGTTCCAAAAACGATTAAAGTAACTGGCAAAAGAAGCCATTGCAAAAGCACAGAGAGTTTTTTTATTCTTTTAACCCGGCGAGGACGAGAAGGCAGGATAAGCATACTCAAAATGGCAGAAACTATCATGCCAATTAAGGCTGCTGTCATAATCCGGCTGGTTAAACGGGGTAGGTTATAAGAAAGAAGAGAAAGATGAAACCTATTGCCTCCCAAAAGTAAAGGCAGCCAGCCCAAGAAGAGAATTAAAATAGCAGAAGTAGCCCAAGACCAAAAACCATCAACAATAGTGTATAAATGTCTCACTTTTTTCCAAAGAGGGATTTTTTTATTCTTTAAAAAGCCATAAATTAAATAAGGAATTTCATTACAACCCCAAGCCCAGCGACGCTGTTGTTTATACTGATTAATAGCTGTCCTAAAAAAGCCTTTAGCCATCACCGCATCCATTGAAACGGGATAATACAAAGGAACAACTTTATAATTCCCATCATAGTAAAAATAAGATTTCCAAAAGATTCTAGAGTCGTCGGAAACTACATTTGCCGGATACCCAACCTCAACAAACGTTTTAAAAGGCATAGAATGAGACGAATAAGTTACAAGTCCCTCGGGTCTTTCTTGGCACATCATTTGCCAAAAAGTATTAGAGGTGGAAACCACCCGACTAAAAGAAGGAGCGTCCCAGATATTGTTATTATAAACAGGAATGGGTTGGTAACTCGCTCTTAATGGTTTGTCGGTTGTTAGATAATTCCAGGTCAAACAGGAAAAATATTGAGGATAAACTTTAGTATCAATATCAAAACTGGAAACAATAACATTTTCATAAGGAATGTTTAATGGGTCAATTATTTTTTCTTTAACTTCTTTTCCCGCCCAAGCCTCATTAGATCCTTTTCCAGCTATTTCTCCTGCTATATCTTTAGGATGAACCGTGATTAGAAAACGATAAAATTTCTTACCATATTCTCCCTTAACAGTTTTAGCAATATTAAAAGCGGTTTCTCCGGCTCTTTCTTCAATGGCTAAAACTACAATCATTTTCTCTTTGGGATAATTTGACTTTGCTAAGGACACTAAACTCTCTCTTATAAGTTCAATTCCCTCTTTATAGGTGGGTAAAATTATTAGATGATGGATATCTTTCCAATTTTTATCCTCTAACTTATCAAGTTCAGAAAGCCAATCTTTTTTAAGATTTTTTTGCATCCGAATATAACTTGTTATTTGGTAGAAAGAAAGATAACAAATTTTAAAAAGATAATAAAAACAGAATAAAATTATGAAAATAGCCACCCAATCAGGCCGAAGCCAAGAAAAAATAAAGACTCCAAATAGAGTCCCCAAACTTATAATACCAGGAAGCGTTTCAAAAACGCGATAAATTATTCTTTCCTTTTTATTAGAAATATCAGAAGCTTTTGAAATTTCTGAATAACCTTTTGTCATAACAAAAAATCGCTAAAAAACGAGTAGCCCCACGGGTAGTCGAAACCCGGTTTTTTGGTTGAAAACCAAATGTCCTAACCACTAGACGATGGGGCCATTATCTCTTTAATTTTAATTAAAAATTGAAAAAAAGCAAGCCCCGTAGAGAAAATTTGAACGGCTTCGCCGATTTGATTTTTCTAAAGAAAAATCTTTTCGAAATTCTTCTATGGGGCAAGAAAAAATGCTAAGATAATTATATAAATATGAAAATCCTATCCATTGAAACTTCTTGCGACGATACTGGAATAGCTATAATTAAAACCTCGGGCAAAAAAAGGCCTTGCTTTGATATTTTGTCTAACATTGTTTCTTCTCAGGTGAAAATTCACCAGAAATACGGAGGAGTGCACCCTACTTTAGCAAAAAGGGAGCATCAAAAGAATTTAGTCCCGGTGTTAAAACAGGCGCTGAGGAAAGCAAAAATATTAAAAGTATCAAGTAGTAAGTATCAAGTAGTAAATAAAAACAGAAATAAAAAATTAGAAAAAATTTTAATAAGAGAAAGAGAACTTTATCAAAAATTAGAAAGGTTTTTTAAAAAATATCAAAAACCTAAAATAGATGCTATTGCCGTAACAAAAGGGCCAGGGCTGGAACCCTGCCTTTGGGTAGGAGTAAATTTCGCTAAAGCACTCTCTTACTACTGGAAAATACCAATAATTTCTATAAACCATATCAAGGCTCACATTTTCGTAAACGTCTTAACAGGTTTTAAAAATAGACAACAGCTAACAGTCGGTGATTTTCCTGCTGTTTGTTTGATTGTTTCGGGTGGACATACCCAACTTTTCCTGATGGAAAATTTCGGCAAGTATAAAATGCTGGGTGAAACCCGAGATGATGCGGCTGGGGAGTGTTTTGATAAAACTGCTCGGGTTTTAGGATTAGGATATCCGGGCGGACCAGCCATTGCCGCATACGCGGCGAAATCAAAAGTCAAAAGTCAAAAGTCAAAACTAAGATTGCCGAGGCCAATGATATATACAAAAGATTATGATTTTAGTTTTTCCGGCCTAAAAACAGCGGTTTTATATCAATATCAAAAATCAAAAATCAAAAATCAAAAATACAAACAAGAGATGGCAAAAGAAATCCAGCAGGCAATAATTGACGTCTTAATTAAAAAAACAATAAAGGCAGTAAAAAATTATAAAGCAAAAACTTTATTGCTTGGCGGAGGAGTAATAGCTAATAAAGAATTAAGGAAGCAACTTAAAGAAAAAATTAAAAAAGAACAACTAAACCTTGAATGTTTAATACCAGATATTAAACATTGTACTGATAATGCTGTGATGGTGGGAATAGCTGGCTATTTTCGCTGGCGAAATGGAAAAATCGACAACTGGAAAAACATTAAAGCAGAGGCAAATTTAAGAATAAGATAGAAATATGCTAAAATGAATCCGTTATGGAACTTCCGAAAGCATATAATCCAAAAATAGTTGAAGACAAAATCTATAAACTTTGGGAAAAGTCGGGTTTTTTCAACCCCGACAAAACTCTTAACAAAAAAAAGGAGAGCTTTTGTATTGTTATTCCTCCTCCAAATGTTACTGGAGAACTTCACATAGGCCATGCCTTAAATGCAGTAATTCATGATATTTTAATTCGGCAAAAAAGAATGCAGGGATTTAAAACTCTTTGGCTTCCGGGAACCGACCATGCCGGAATTGCTACTCAAAATGTAGTAGAAAAGGAATTAAAAAAAGAAGGCAAAACCAGATTTGACCTTGGGCGTGAATTATTTATTAAAAGAGTTTGGAAATGGAAAGAAAAATATGGAAACATTATTTTAGACCAATTAAAAAAAACAGGAGCAAGTTGCGACTGGTCAAGGACGAGGTTTACTATGGATAAAGAATATTCTGAAGCAGTTAAAGCTGCTTTTTTGCATTATTTTGAAAAGGGTTGGATATATCGGGGCAAAAAAGTTGTAAATTGGTGTCCGAGATGTCAAACCTCTTTATCAGATTTAGAATTAGAACATAAAGAAGAAAAAGGGAAGTTGTGGTACATCAAATATAAAATCAAAGAACAAAGAACAAAGAATAAAGAACAATATATTACGGTTGCGACAACAAGACCGGAAACTATGCTTGGAGACACGGCAGTAGCAGTTAATCCAAAAGATAAAAGATATAAAGATTTAGTTGGTAAAAAAGCCATTCTACCTTTGGTTGGTAGAGAAATTCCAATTATTGCTGACAGAGCAATTGACCCTGAATTTGGAACGGGAGCATTAAAAGTTACACCGGCCCATTCTTTAATTGATTACGAATTAGGTTTAAAGCATAAATTGGAAAGCATTCAGATTATCGACAAAAATGCTAAAATCGTTAAAGACGTTCCTGCTCCCTACCAGGGATTGAAAGTGCTTGAAGCCCGAAAAAAAGTTGTTGAGGACTTAAAAAATCAGGGGCTTTTGGAAAAAATAGAGGACTATGTTCATCAAATTCCTAAATGCTACCGCTGTGATACCACTATTGAATTAATTCCTTCCTGGCAATGGTTTCTGAAAATGAAAGAACTTGCCAAAATAGCAGAGGAACCTGTGAGAAAAGGGGAAATAAAATTCTATCCAAAGAATTTTGAGAAGCCCTACTTTGATTGGTTGAAAAACATTAGAGATTGGTGCATCTCCCGTCAAATCTGGTGGGGTCATCGAATACCTGTTTGGTATTGTCAGGATTCAGAAGAAAAAATCAAAAATACCATCTGTAAAATGGGTTTTGCCGGTGATGTAGTGCCGCAAGTTTTTAATAATAAAACTCGCACTTATCGACTACGTGATCATGATATAAAGGTGGGAGACCGAGTTGCTTTTGAAAATAGTGCCACGGGTGAAATTTTTGGAACAGCAATAATCACAGAGGCAAAGAAAACAACTGTTGGTAAAATTAATTTGAAGGATAAAAAACATTGGAAAATCTATAATAAATTAGAAGAATTAATCGTTGCTTTTAAGCGGCATCATCCAGAAAAAGAAGTTATTGCCGATACACCGGCTTGGATTTATACCTATAAGTTTGAAAACGCCTGTCCTCCTATTAAATATACAACTAAAAAATGCCCCCATTGTAATGGTGAAAAACTAAGACAAGAACAAGATGTTTTAGATACCTGGTTTAGTTCGGCTCTTTGGCCTTTTGCTACTCTGGGATGGCCCGAAAAAACAAACGACCTTAAAACATTTTATCCGACCAATATCTTAATCACTGCTCGGGATATATTAAATCTTTGGGTTGCCAGAATGATTTTTTCCGGAGCGGAGTTTATGAAAAAAATACCTTTTAAACAAATTATTATTCACGCCACGGTTCTAACAAAAGAAGGGAAAAGAATGTCAAAATCTCTTGGCACCGGAATTGATCCTATGAATCTTATAGAAAAATATGGGGCTGATGCTACTCGGTTTGGAATTACTTACCAAATTATGGGAGGACAGGATATAAAGTTTGTTGAAGATAATATAATAATGGGGAAAAAATTCTGTAATAAAATATGGAATGCCTCACGGTTTATTCTTATGAATAAACCGCCGCTGATTAACGCTGATTTAAATGCTGATAAAACGCTGATAGAAAATCTGACTGCGGCGGATAAAAGAATTTTAAAAATATTAGACACCACAATAAAGTTGGTAAATAGAGATTTAGAAAAGTTTCAGTTTGGTCAAGCAGCTCATAAACTTTACGACTTTTTCTGGCATGATTTTTGCGATAAATACATAGAAGAAAGTAAAGGACAAAAAACGGAAAACAAAGTTTTATTTTATGTCTTACTGACTTCTTTAAAACTTTTACATCCTTTTATTCCCTTTATTACCGAAGAAATTTATCAAAAACTACCAATTAAAAATAAAAAAAAGTGTCTGATGGTCGAAGAATGGCCTAAGTAATATGCAGCAGTTTTTTCTTTACGTCTTTTTTGGAATTTTGCCGAGTGTAATCTGGCTTTTGTATTATCTAAGAAAAGATGTTCATCCCGAATCAAACCGAATGATTATTAAGATTTTCTTCTATGGAATGTTAGCCACCCTTCCAATTATTTCTTTTGAGATATTAAAGGGTACTCTGGGTTTCTCTGAAAAAATTTCCGGTTTTTTTTCTTCTTCCCTTTTTCTTCAAATTTTATACATTTTTATTGTGATAGCTTTAGTTGAAGAGGGTTTAAAATACTTAGTAGTGAAAGGGAAGGTCCTAAAAAGTCCTGAATTTGATGAACCAGTAGATGTTATGATTTATATGATAATTGCTGCCTTAGGTTTCGTTGCTTTGGAAAATATCTTACTTCTTTGGGGGCAGCAGCAAATTTATCTTACCGAAACTATAGGAATTACAATTATCCGTTTTATCTCAGCCACCTTTCTCCATACATTATGTTCCGGCACTTTGGGTTACTTTTTGGCTTTATCTCTTTTTGAAGAGAAAAAACGTAAAAAATTATTCTTTTTGGGATTAGGAATAGCTATTGCTTTGCATGGACTCTATAATTTTTCTATAATAGTAATTGAGGGGCCAATGAAGATTATCATACCAACCGTTATTTTGTTAGTCCTTGCCTTTTTTGTGTCCTTTGCTTTTAAAAAACTTAAAAAGATGAAGAGTATATGTCTTTTTCAAAAAAATTAAAAATCAAAGAAAAAAGGAAATCTTCCCCCACCTCGCTTAGCGGGGCCGCCAAGAAGGAAAAAGGCTGGTTTAAATCCGAAGGACAATTAGCTGTTGATGTTTACGAAACTGACTCAGATTTTGTGACTTCGGCTGCTATTGCCGGGATTTCGGCTAAAGACCTTGATATCTTAATTGAAAAAGATATGCTTATTATAAAAGGAGAACGACCGGAACCTCAGGAATCCAAAGAAAAAAACTATTTTTACCAAGAATGTTATTGGGGACCATTTTCAAGAAAAATAATTTTACCCGAAGGAATAGATATTTCTCGGGCCGAAGCTTCAATAGAGAAAGGAATCCTTATTATAAGAATGCCGAAAATTCTGACAAAGAAAAAAAGGAAAATTATTGTGGAAGAATAAAGAGCTTTATCGTAATATTGGTGATAAATAAAAACTCTTCAAAATCAGAAGAGTTTTTAATTTTCAATTATGCCGCGGGTGGGACTCGAACCCACAAGACTTTCGCCATAGGATCCTAAATCCTACGCGTTTTCCAATTTCGCCACCGCGGCAAATTTTGGCGGGCGCCTATTCCAATTCGGCTACATCCGCAGATAATAGTATTATTTTAGATTTAATATACTAAATCTAAAAGCGTTTGCCAATATCAAAAAGTTTTTGTCAACGGGAAAGAAAAAAGCCTGCTTTTTATTAAAGCAGGCTTGGTTTTTGTATTATATCTTTTGATTAAACTTCCTTTTCTTCTCATCACAGTAGGCGTCGGTTTCGTTGCCGACCAGGTAGGAACACGGCTTCCATACCTTACAAATCACTTACTGGAATCAGGTTTCTGGGTTTTGATAGAGTCTTTAGACTTTTCACGCTGGAGGGAAATTGTATATTTGGCCCACGTGTTTGCTTCACCTTCCAATAATCCTGTATCGGTCAGGCGGAGTTCCAGTTTACCCCCCCCCAGTAGAAGAACTTCCAAGTGTTATCCGTTGCTTTTTCTTTAGTGACTGATCTCAAAACGATGGGGTAAACTACCGCCTTGCCTATTTCGTGTTGAACAAGGTTGCCCGTGAATATTTGTTTCTCCCTGGGCATGTCCGGGTTACTTACTTCTGCGCTGATCAGAAACTCCTTCTTATTGGGAGTCAGAAGGTCCTTCTGCTCAGTAAAGACCAAACGGAGGCGCCGACGTCTGTCCTCGTAGGCGACTGTGCCGATGTAGCGTATTTTGGGAGCGGTTGCCAGGATAAGCTTTTGGTAGGCTGCCTGCCTTTGCTTCTGTCGCTGTTCTTCTTCTTTCTTTCGTTGTTCCATTTCCTTCTGCTGTTGTGCTTCAAGCGCTATTCTGGCTTGTTCCTCTCTCGCCTCTCGCGCTTTTTCTTCGCGCGCTTGTTGCTCCTCTCGCGCTTTTCGCTCAAGTTCTCGCTGTGCCTGAGCGGCCTTTCTAGCCCGCGCAATTTCCGCTGCGTTTGCAGCCTGTTGCCTGAGGGCCGCGTTTGCCTCATTGCTGCCGGTGACGTAGGATTGGACGTGGAACGCCCCTCGGGGCGCTCCGAACTGCTTAAGGCCAACCTTAATCTCCGGTGATTCCAAGGTCCATTGGTCCATTGTGCGGCGAGCCTCAACAGAACCGTAAAGAGATGCCTTGGTTCCTGCGGCTTGAACTACCTTGAGCAAGGTGACTTTTGGCGTGCCTTCAACTTCGCGGTCTATCTGGCACAAATCTTCTTTTGGAGTAACTATGGCCTTGAAGTTAACCTTGACTGATTCGGGACCGGTAGATATGGGCTCTAACTCAATACTATCGAGCGAAAGAAACGGGGGCAAACTTGCGCGCACTGTGTCCTGCACCATTTGCTTTGGCGGTGCTTGGGATGTTTTCTCTCCGCACCCTGCCAGTGCTAGAGCAACAACGAAAAGGATTGAATGTACAATATTATAGGTCTGGGCTGTCATGTTGTGTTTCTCCTATTTTGTGGGGTGTTCTACGATTACAGGTTACGATTGCAGGTACGGCTACGCACCGTACTTCTTGCCCAACAACCGTGACCAGTTGTGAAACCAATTTTACTGTCAATATCAAGTATTTTCAGCCTTACATCCTTATCATCTCCTTTCAGTTTTTCTGAGTATTTATTTTTCAAAGCCGAGAACCTTTCTCGGCGAACTATTTTTATAGTTTACACATCAAAATAACTTTGTCAACCTCTTGTTCCCATTTTAAACCGCCCGAGGTCGGACATCGGGCGGCTTACTTTGTGCGGGTAAAGGGATTTGCACCCCCACGAGATTGCTCTCACCAGGTCCTAAACCTGGCGCGTCTGCTGTTCCGCCATACCCGCATACTCTTTATTATTACTTATTTCAGAATTAAATATACTAAAATTAGGACCGATTGCCAAGATGAACTGAAACGCGCAGATATAATCTGCGCGATATCATATCCCAATCTGCCCTGTATAATTCTGCGAAGCGGAAGTTGTGCGGGGTTTCGCCACCGCGGCAAAATTTGACGGGCACCTATTCCAATTCGGCTACGTCCGCTTAAAAAAGGTTGGTTATTATAGCTTCAATTGAGAGGGCTATAATACCTACTATTACTCCAGCTATACCCCACATAAAAGCCTTTTTTGCTTTTTCAAGTTTTTCAGGGTTACCGGTCGCTGTCAGAAACATAATACCGGCCCAAACAAACATAATAATTATTAATCCTGCAAAAATTGTCCATACCGCGCCCTGTATTCCCGTAATTATTTGAGCTAAAGTTTTTCCTCCGGCTGGCGCTCCAGCTAATACTGTAAACGGTAAAGTTAAAATACTAATGAGAATTAAAATTGGTAAAATTCTTTTCATTTTTTTTGTTTTTTAAGAATCTTTGACCTTTACCCAGCACTACTTTCTCCGAAAGGTGGTGCTGGGTTTACCCCGTTAGATAACCTCATATCTAATGGGGTTTTTAATTAGTTTACCCCCGCACCACAAACTTTTCAAGTTTTGGTATGGTTTTGGTGTAGAGGGGATTTACCCAGCACCACTTTCTCCAAAAGTGGTGCTGGGTTTACCTTATTAAATAAAATTCGTCTAACTCTGCAGTTGGATTAGAGTTGATTTGGGAACCCATTTTCTGTGTCTTCATTATGCCAGAATATTTGTTACAGAATATTCTGTATAATCGCCAGTATTCCGTATGCTATAACTCCCACTACTATTCCAACTACACCATACAGAACAGCGCTTCTTGCTTTCTCGATTTTGTCCGGATTACCTCCGGCTGTTAGGAATATAATACCGGCATAGATAAAACAAACTAAGACGATAAATCCAAAAATGATCCAGATTGGGGTTTTAAGGGCCGCAATTAATGCGTTAAGTGTTTGGGGAGGATTTGGATCGGCTGCCAACACCATAATCGGTGAAGCTAAAATCGCGAGAAGGGCTAAAGTTGGTAAAATTCTTTTTATTTTCATTTTTTAATTTTTAATTTCTACTTTTCAAAATCGACCTTTTGCAGACCCACTGCACAATGCCCAGCAAGGGGTCTCATTTAAACCAGCCTTGAATTTCTGCAACTATTGCCCAAGCTGATAAAGCAATAACAGTTCCGATTATAGCATATTTAAGACAACTTTTGGCTGTTTCAAGTCTTCCCGGGTCTCCAGCCGAAGTAAGAAAATAAATTCCAGCAATTAAAAACATTATAGTAGATATACCACCAATAAGCCCGGCTATAGCAGTGGTAATACCAGTTATAAGCGCCTCAAAACTCTTGTGTTCCAAAGGATTATCAATTGAAACGGCTTGGGTAAAACTTGTAAAGAATAGAAAACTGATAAATATTATTAAAAAAAGAAAAGGAATCTTTCTCGTTAAGTTTTTCATTAACATATTATTTATATTACAAAAGTTCTTTTTTATTTAGTAAACAATAAACCGTAATGATAAGCTCCGGCTGAAAATTCTTTTTTAAGTTTAAGGTCTAGTTTTTCTGCTATCTTTTTTACCTCCTCGGCGGTTATTCTTCCTTGTTTCGGTCCAAAAGGAGCTCCTTTTGTCCAGTCAATAATAAGAAGCTGTCCTCCTGGTTTTAAAATTCTCTTTGCTTCCTCAACTATAGCACTTTTATCTTCTACTTGAAACAAAACATTGGGAATTAAAACTAAATCTAAATAATCGCTTTGAAGGGTAGAGCCCTTAGGTCTTTCCAAATCACAAAGAATTGTCTTAATGTTTAGAAGGTTCTCTAAAACAGCCAGGCTTTTTAAAACAGATAGTTTTTCCTCCTGAACATCTAAACCATAAACTTTTCCTTTTTTTAATCTTTTGGCTAAAGAAATAGCAAAAATCCCTGAGCCACAACCAAATTCACAGGCAAGCATATCTTCTTTTAGAGTAAGTTTATTTAAAATTTCTTCTGAATTAAACATAAATTAGCTTTTTAGCTTGTAGCTTTTTAGCTTTTTAGGAATTTTATCTTTCTAAAGTCTAATAAGCTAATATATTATTTCTACCTTCACTGTAGCACTAATTTAATTTTTTGAAAATAATGATTGAATTTGAGAAAAAATTCTATCTCTTTCGGCGAGCAAATCAATAGGAGCTCGGTTGTCTTTTAAAATATATTTCTTTTCTGTTTTTTGAACTTCTTGAAAGTTTTGGGTTATATCTAAACTTAATTCTTTTAATTCTTCAATATCGGTTCTTTCTTTTAAATTTAAAAAATTGTCCTCTAAAGAAAATTCTGAACCGATAACAAGATATTCTCTTCTGCTTCGGTTAGGAAAAAAGTAGGTATAAGGATAAACAGATTTAATAGTTTGACTTAAACATTGAAAGACCTTCTCTTTCTGGGGATTTTCAGCTAAAACCATCATTGCTAAAATTCCCTTATTTTTTAAACGAGACTGAGTTAAATCAAAAAATTCCTTAGTGGATAATTGAAAAGGAATGTATAAAGCTCCGATATAAACATCAATAAGAATCAAATCGTATTTTTTTGGGGTTCTTTGAAGATAGATTCTTCCATCGGCATTAATAACATTAAGACCTTTTTGTTCTTCTAAATTAAAAAATTTATAAGCTGCCTTAGTAACCTCCGGGTCAAGCTCTACTCCATCAATTTTTATGTTCCTATCCTCAAAAAAATGAGAATATTGCCGCGATATTACTCCGCCAGCATGCCCAATAATTAATACATCTAAGTTCTCTTTTTCATCTAAAAGAAAATACAAAGGAGTAAAGTAATCAAAATACATCCCGGTCAAAACTTTATCCGGGTGATAGACCGACCAACGACCAGAACGATTAATGTCTAAAACATAACCTAACTTATCATCTTTAATTACCTGAACTAATCCATGAAATGACTCCTTTTCATAAACCAAATCTTCTCTTGTTTTAATAGAAATAAAACTTATAAGGATAGGGAGTAATAATAGTAATAAAAATGGTTTTTTTAAATCTTTGCCCAAACCGATTAAACTGATTAAAATTAACAAGAAACTTGATATTAAAATAGTTTCTTTTATTCCTAAAAAGGGAATGGTTGCAAAAGAGGCAAAAAAAGTACCAAAAATGCTGCCAACCGTAGAAAAGGCATAGATTGAGCCGGAAGTATAACCGGTTGTTTCTACTTCTTTGTTTTGTAAGCGGATAACAAATGGACTAACAATTCCTAAAAGGGCAACAGGAAAAGAAAATAAAAAAGCAATAAAGAAAAAAGAAGAAAAAATGAGCGATTCAAAAAATGGAGATACTATAGAAGAACTTCCAACAAAAAAAGGAAGAGTCAATTTGGAAATAATAGGAAGAAAGCTAACGAGAACTCCTGAACCCAGAACTATAAACATTAGAATTTTTCTTTCTGGTCGTGAATCAGCTAATTTCCCTCCGAAATAATAACCAATAGACAGAGAAATCATAACTAATCCAATAACATTTGCCCAAACAAAAAGAGAGGCGCCGAAATAGAGAGTCATTAAACGACCGGCAACCATTTCAATCATCATAATGACGGCCCCTGTAGTAAAAACAAAAATAAAAAAGAAATATTTCTTAAACAACATTCTAAATATTTAAATACATGTCCCCGAAGCCACTCTATCTCCTTCATCCAACTTCATAATTCTTACTCCCTGAGTGGCTCGGCTAAGAACGGAAATAGAATTAATCTTGGCTCTGATTACTTGGCCTTGTTGGGAAATAACGATTAAATCTTCTTCCTCACCGGTTAGAATCCTGGAAAGAACTACTACCCCGGTTTTTTTAGTAACTTGAGCAGTTTTAATTCCTGAACCGCCCCTGCCCTGAATCCTATATTGAGAAACTTCTGTTCTCTTACCATAACCATTTTCCGTCACCACCAACAAATATTGTTTCTGCCCTTCTTTCTGTTGTTTAATTACGTCCATCCCTATCACTTCATCTCCTTTTTTTAATCTAACCCCTTTAACACCGGCGGCCCCTCTTCCCATTGCTCTTATTTCTTTTTCCTTAAACTTTATGGATATACCTTTTTTTGTTACCAAAATTATCTCATCTTCACCGCTGGTTTTCACCACTTTTCTTAAAAGGTCGCCTTTTGTCAACTTTATTGCCAAAATCCCGGACCTTCGGACATTTTTAAATTCCTCTAAACTGGTCTTTTTAATTTTACCGTTTTTAGTAACTATCAACAGATACTCTATTCCTTTTTCTTCTTTTTTTATGGGGATAAACGACAAAACCTTTTCTTCTGAGGAAATTTCCAAAAAATTAAGCAACCCCCGACCCCGAGCCACCCGAGTCCCTTCGGGAATTTCATAGACATGGGTTTGGAAAACTTTTCCTAAATCTGTAAAGAAAAGTAATTCATCATGGGTAGAAGCAGACAGGAAATGTTCAACAATATCTTCTCCCATTGTTTTCATTCCCATAATTCCTTTCCCTCCTCTTTTCTGAATTTTATAAGTGGCGGGATTTATTCTTTTTACATAGCCACCCCTGGTAAGGGTAATAATTGATTCTTCAAGAGGAACTAAATCGATTTCAGCAATTTGACCAAGTTTTTGGCGAACTACCTTTGTTCTTCTTTTATCGCCGTATTTCTCTTTAACTTCTTGCAGTTCTTTTTTAAGAAGATTTTTTACTTTTTGAGGACTTTTTAAAATTGAAGACAATTCCTTAATTTTGGCTAAAATTTCTTTAAGTTCTTCTTCAATTTTCTGACATTCAAGTCGGGCTAAGGTCTGAAGTTTCATTTCCAATATTGCCACTGCCTGCCGTTCGGTAAGTTTGAATTTTTTCATTAAATTCTTTTTTGCGGTTTCACGGTCGGATGATTTTTTAATGGTAGCAATTACCTTATCAATATTCTTTAGGGCAATACTTAAGCCTTTAAGAATATGAGCTCTTTCTTTTGCTTTGCCTAAATCAAACTTAGTTCTCCTTGTTATTACTTCTCTGCGGTGTAAAATAAAATATCTAAAAACCTCAGAAAGAGAAAGAATTTTTGGTTGAATACCGTCCACCAAAGCCAACATGTTCAAATAGAAGGTTTTTTGAAGATTGGTAAGTTTGTAAAGGCGGTTTAAAATTCTTTGAGGTTGGTAACCTTTTTTAACATCAATAACAATCCCCATTCCATTTCTGTCTGATAAGTCTTTAATATCTTTTATCCCTTCAATCTTTTTTTCTGAAACTAAATTTGCCATCTGCAAAACTAAATCTGATTTTCTAACTTGGTAAGGAATCTCAGTAATTAAAATCTGAAAACCCTGCTGTTTTTTCTCTTTTATCTCAGCTTTCCCTCTTACTACAATCTGGCCCTTTCCCTGAGAATAAGCAGAAATTATTTCCTTCTGGTCGTAGATTATACCGCCGGTTGGAAAATCAGGACCTTGAATGAATTTAAATAAGTCCGGGGTTTCGGCTTTAGGGTGGTCAATTAAATAAACAGTTGAGTCTACTACTTCAGAAAGATTATGAGGGGGGATGTTTGTTGCCATTCCCACAGCAATTCCCAAAGAACCGTTCAATAAAAGCTGAGGAGCGGGTGAGGGTAAAACAGTCGGCTCCTTTCTTGTTCCATCATAATTATCAACAAAATTAACAGTATCCTTTTCAATATATTTAAGCATCTCCTCGCCGATTTTTGATAATTTACATTCCGTGTATCTTTGAGCGGCAAATTCTGACGGGTCGTCAATCGAACCCCAATTTCCTTGACCATCAATTAACGGATATCTCAAAGAAAAATCTTGAGCCATTCTGGCTAAGGCACCATAAATTGACATGTCACCATGAGGATGATAATGGGCCATAGTACTCCCAACAACATTAGCCGATTTGCGATACTTAGCCGTGGAACGAAATCCATCTTCGTACATCGCATATAAAATCCTTCGGTGAACCGGCTTTAGACCATCTCTTACATCAGGAAGAGCCCGAGAAACAATAACCGACATTGCGTAATCAATATAACTTTCTTTCATTTCTTCGGTTATCTCTCGCTGTTTAACGTGCTCTATTTCACTTGTTTTATTTTTTTGATTATCAGCCATAAATTATATAGATAGATTGCTATCTCTATTGTTGTTCATCCCCTAATTTAGGAATTTCTTGAAGTTTTTCTTCAAAAGCAGGAAGATTAAGTTCTTCCATAATTTCTTCTTTTCCGAAACCCTTTAACCTCTCCTTTGTAATTTTAAGCCAGAGAAGACAAAGAGTCAGTCCTAAAATTGCTATTATTACCCAAAGAATAATCTTTCTTTGTTTTATTGGTAATTCTTGAAGTTTTTTTATAAACTCTCTAATAGACACGAATTATGATTTTATGGTTTTAGAATTATTATTTCCATTCCTTCTTTTGGTAAACTAGTGCTTTTTACTGAAAAACTACTTTGGGGTTCAATTGAATTTCTACCCATAACTTTTAAAAATTTACTCAAGGCCTCTAATTTTAGTTTAAGTTTGGGTAATTGGTAATGCATAGGAATAACAATTTTTGGTTCAACCTGAGAAATTATTTTTTGAGCTTCCTGTGAAGAAATTGTATAAGTTCCCCCTGTTGGAATCATTAAAATATCAACGGAGCCTATTTTCTCCAGCTGCTCATCTGTTAGTTGTTTTTGACCAAGGTCCCCCAAGTGACAAATCTTTATATCCTCAGCTTCAATAGTATAAATTGTATTTTCTCCTTTTTTCTCTCCCTGAACATCGTCATGAAAAGCAGGAATTCCTTTAATAAAAACTCCTTTTATTTCGTATTCGCCAGGTCCTTTTATTAAAAAAGGTTCGCCTTTTATTGCTTTAACATTATTGTGGTCAGGGTGATTATGAGTAATAAATAGAACATCAGCAGAAAAACGAGGCACTTTAAGTCCTATCGTTTCGTCAAAAGGATCAATTACAACACTCGTTGAATGATTTCTTGAATTAGAAATAATAATTTGAAAGCAGGATTGTCCTGCCCAGATAATTTTCATTATTTTTGTTTGTTTTGTTATTATTATTTGATTTTACAATAAATTATTTTATTATTCAATCTATTGGGGTTGTAAAAAAAAATAATTAGTGTATATTCTTAAATATATGATAGAAAAAAACATAAAGAAAATTGGAGATGTAATTGCTCCGCTTTCAATGGGCTCAATTATAGAAGGTAAAATTGTTGCCAGAGATAGATCCTCTGTCTTTATTGATTTGGGAGTTTTTGGAACCGGCATAATCTATGGAAGAGAATTTTATGAAGCAAAAAATACTATAAAAGATTTAAAAATCGGAGACAAAATTTCTGCCAAGATAATTGAATTAGAAAACGAGGAAGGTTACAAAGAGCTTTCTTTAAAAGATGCTAAAGAAGAACTTACTTGGGGAAAACTTAAAGAAAAAAAAGAAAAGGGAGAAATCTTAAAGGTTGAAATTTCAGGGGCAAATAAAGGAGGGCTTTTATGCAACCTTAGTGGCATTGCGGCTTTCTTGCCGGTCTCTCAACTTTCTCCCGAACATTATCCTAGAATTACAGATGCCGATAAACAAAAAATTTTTACAGAACTTCAGAAATTTATCGGAAAAACCTTAGAAGTGAAAGTTCTTGATTTATCAGTCAGAGAAAATAAATTAATTTTATCAGAAAAAGCCAAGACATTAGAAGAAACAAAAGAAATTTTAAAAAACTATAAAATTGGAGAGGTGATTGAGGGAGAAATTAAAGGAATTGCCGAGTTTGGAGCTTTTATAAAATTTCCTTTACCTGATAAAGCATCAGAAAAGGAACCGGATAACTCAAAACAAATAGAGGGCCTTATCCATATTTCAGAGTTAGATTGGCAGCTGATTGAAGACCCTTCTGAAATAGTAAAAGTTGGTCAAACTGTCAAAGCAAAAATTATTGACATTAAAAATAATCAGGTTTTCCTTTCTCTAAAAAGTTTAAAAAAAGACCCTTGGAAAGAAATTGAGAAAAAATACAAAAAAGGAGATGTTGTTAAAGGAAAAGTAATTAAATTTACTCTTTTCGGAACATTTATTCAAATTACGCCAAAAATCCGAGGACTCTGTCATATTTCTGAATTTGGGACAAAATCTAAAATGGAAGAAGTTTTAAAAATTGACGAAAAATATAATTTTGAGATTTTATCTATTGACCCAGCCGAATATCGAATAGGGTTGAAAATAGTCAAAAGCAAACAGTAAACGTGCTTTGGGGTTGACAAATTTTACTCTACGATGTAAAATAAAAAAGTTGTTTCAAAAACAGATCTTTTACAATCTATTATTTCTTTAACAGAAAGGAGAAGATAATCATGAGAAGACTTCTCGCGATTATAAGAAAGAGATTAAAAAAACCACCCAATAGAGTTCTTTGTTTGATTGATTGGGAAAATTTTCTAAGCAGCACAGCATCAATTCCGCCAGAAAGATTTTCGCTGGAAGCTGGGCTAAACAGATTAACAGAAAAAATCTCCCAAGAAGTAGGGGCTATTGTGAATATTTTTGTATTCCTACCGCCTCACTTGGTATCAATGTGGGGAGAAATCCTTAAAAAACAAGGATTCTTTATAATTCTTTGTCCCAGGGCAAGAGATAAAACAAAAGAAGAAAGGGATACCGTAGACGAAGAACTTATTCGGTTCGGTATTAAAATGATAAACCAAATTCCAGAACTTACTCACCTTTGTCTTGGAAGCGGAGATCAGGACTTCGTTCCGTTACTGCAAGAAGCCCGACGCCGAGGTTTAAAAATCATTCTTGCTGCCGGAAGCTTACAGTCTCTTTCCAAAAAAATTATCCCTTTTGCAGAAAGGAATCCGACTGGTGGACGAAGAGTATACCTCCTTTCTCCAACTGAAAATTGAAGCAACAGAATATTCTGTTGCTTTTTTACTTAAATCAATGGAAAAAGGTTGACAAAAATTCTATATATGCTATAATCAAAGCAGTTCGTTACAATTTGCCACAGGGCTAAAAACCCAGAAAGGAATATTTCCGATGGAAAAGAAGAAGAAAAATTCGAATGGTGATTCGGGCGAAAAGCCACAAATTGGCTCCTCTCGTCCTTTCCAAGACCTGGCAAGTATGGTGGTAGCCTTTCCCGAGCTTCCCGATTTCCAGGATGGGCAACTCGACATCGAGTCCCTCAAGAAACAGGCAGCAACAATCCGGGAGAAAGCCAAAGATGTTGAGGAGTGGACTGCAGGCGCCCTCGCTTTTCTCGACAGCATAGAAATGCTCGACAGAGAAGAGAGAGAGCTGGCAGCCGTTCCCATCAGCAAGGCCCGAGAAGGCCTAGAACGGCTCCTCCGTCAAGAAGCCACACCGGCCTTTCGCCGGGCTGCCTGGCTGGCTTACCTGAAGTACATGCTCTCGCGCGAGTTTCAATCTGCAGAAGAGGTGAAAAAACTCTTCCGGGAACTCGTCAAGAATGGCTATCTCCAAGAAACGCCGGACGGCCTGCTCAAGTTGGACAGGGTTTGCTACGCTGTCCCCCAAGAAGCTGCCTTCGACAATCCGGAGATTCAGGAAATCGCCACGCTGATGAGAGGACTGGCCGACAAGGTCCGACAGGCCGAAAAAACAGCCAGACGACAAAAAGCCGAAGAGCTGGTAAACGAAGGAAATCTCACGATCGAGAATTTCCTTGCCGGAAAGGAAGGGAGACTGGCTATCCAGGTCCCTCCTGAGAAGGTTGTCCAGAATGGAAACGTCCTCTCTTGGCGATCTGGGGGACTGCTTCTGGTGGAAAGCGACGGTGAGAAGTGCTGGCCCGTCGACGCATTGGGAGGTCAATCATTTGAGGGGGGAGTCGGAGAGGCAATGAACCTAGGAGTCTTCCTCATCGTTTCCTCTCTCATACAGCACGACAGGCCCCCCTTTCCTCAACGGCTCCCGGAGGCAAATGTCCGGAAGCTTCAACTTCTCTGGCACCTCCTTCGACGAGGAGTCCGAGCCCATGAGGAAAAAGAAAGAATTCGAACAGCCCGAGAAGAGATGACTGCCAAGGCAACCATCACTCCGGCAAAATTCTTTCTGGAACAGGGCCCGGGCCTCTGCCTGGTGGAATACGGAGAGAACTGGCACACGCCAGACGACGAAACGGTCGCCGATGTCTTCTTTTTAGTTGAACGAAAAGTTCAGGGAGAAGAGTCGACTATTCGGGTCGTGGAGGCTCCTGACCACCTTCACGATTTTCTCGGTGACTGCGTCGATCAGGAATTCCCAGAGGAAGATGAATTCAGAAGGATTCCTTATCCTTTGGGCGCTGTACTCAAAGCGGTCTACGGACAGACCCAAAAGGCGAACGAAATCGCCGCTAAGAAAGATTAACCATTCAAAAAACCCTATGGCAAAGGGTAACGAAAAAGGGCGCTATGATAATTATCATAGCGCCCTCTTTTATTTTCTTGGAATTTCTGCTACAGTTAACAAGAGTTAAATGAAAAATCTGATTAAAAATTTTATTTTCATAATCCTGATTTTTTTAATAATCGGGGGGATTTTTAGTTTGGTTTCTTCACCCTTTGAAAAGATAGAAAAAATATCAATAACTAAATTAGTTGAGGAAATCAATCAAGAAAAGGTTAAAAAAATTACGGTTTCCGGAGAAGAACTTTCTGTTCTTTATCTTGACGATAAAAGCGTTGTTTCCAGAAAAGAACCAAGTTCCACTTTATTTGAACTCTTAACAAACCATGGAGCGGATAAAGAGAAATTAAACAAGGTTGAGATTGAAATTGAAAAAGAAAAACAGGGAGTTTCCTCGTGGTTAATGCCTCTTTTGCTTTTTGGCTTATTTCCTTTGTTAATTCTTGGAGTATTTTTCTGGATGATATTTCGCCAGGCAAAAGGCGGAGCGCTTCAGGCCTTTGATTTTTCTAAGGCCAAAGCCAGACTTTTTGGAGCCGAAGGTCATCCAAAAGAAAAAATTACTTTCAATGACGTAGCCGGCTTAAAAGAAGTAAAGGAAGAATTAAAAGAAATAGTTGATTTTTTAAAAAACCCGAAAAAATATTTAAAAATGGGGGCAAGAATCCCCAGAGGAGTATTACTCCTGGGGCCTGCCGGCGTGGGAAAAACTTTATTAGCAAGAGCGGTGGCGGGAGAGAGTAATGTTCCTTTTTTATCAATTGCTGGTTCAGAATTTGTAGAATTATTCGTCGGTGTTGGTTCGGGGCGAGTAAGGTCACTCTTTCAACAAGCAAAAAAGTATGGAAGATGTATTATTTTTATTGACGAATTGGATGCCATTGGCCGAGTAAGAGGAGCTGGAATTGGTGGGGGTCATGATGAAAGGGAGCAAACATTAAATCAAATATTAGTAGAAATGGATGGATTTGAAAGAGATTCAAAGGTGATTGTTATCTCAGCAACCAACCGCCCGGATGTCTTAGACCCTGCCCTCTTGCGACCCGGTAGATTTGACCGGAAGGTGGTTTTAGACTTACCTGATATAAATGACCGAGAAGAAATTTTAAAAATTCACTGCCGGGGAAAACCTTTGGCTTTAGATGTTAATTTAAGAGAGGTAGCAGAAAGAACCCCAGGCTTTTCCGGAGCAGACTTGGCAAATTTAGTTAATGAAGCTGCAATTTTAGCCGCCAGAAGAAACAAACAGCAGGTTTACCAAGAAGAAGTGTTAGAGTCAATTGAAAAAGTCTTGTTAGGACCCGAAAGAAAAAGCCATATTTTGTCTCAGAAAGAAAAAGAAATTGCCGCCTATCATGAAGTAGGGCATGCGTTAGTTTCAACATTCTCACCGGAAGCTGAACCGGTTAGAAAAATCTCAATTATTGCCCGAGGGATGGCAGCCGGTTATACTTTAAAAATGCCCGCCAAAGAAAGGAAAATTAAAACTAAATCACAATTTTTATCTGAAATGGCAACTTTCCTTGGTGGTTATTGTGCTGAAAAATTAAAATTCAAAGAAATTACCACTGGCGCTAGCAACGACCTAAAACAGGCAACAGATTTAGCCAGAAAGTTAGTTAAAGAATACGGAATGTCTTCATTAGGACCAATCTCTTTTGGCGAAAAAGAAGAGTTAGTATTTTTAGGAAGGGAGATTTCAGAACAAAGAAATTATTCTGAAAAAGTAGCAGCTCAAATTGACAAAGAAGTAGCCAGGTTCATTAAAGAAGCCGGGAAGGAAGCAAAGAGAATTTTGGCTAATAACAGAAAGCTGCTTAACAAAATTGCTAAAATCCTAATTAAAAAAGAAACGATTGAAAGAGAAGAATTTGAAAATTTAATAAAAGCGAAAATAAAGATAGTTACTCCTAAAAAATTGAAAAGGAAATCAGAAAAGAAAGTAAGGGCCATTTCAAAAACTTTTACCAAAAAATTAAGAGTAAAAAACCAAGCGCACGTAGCTCAGCGGTAGAGCATTCGTCTTATAAGCGAAAGGTTTCGATGGTTCGAATCCATCCGTGCGCACAAAGGGGCGGTTAGCTCAGTTGGTTTAGAGTGTCTCGGTGACATCGAGAAGGTCACTGGTTCGAGTCCAGTACCGCCCACATGGAGCTCAAAACTATTTATGAGGACAATGATGTTTTAGTGACAGATAAACCAGCAGGGATAGTGGTTTTTCCGCCCGTCTTCGTTAAAGCTACGGCAGACAAGGAAGAGAAAACTTTAATTGATTATCTCTTAGAGAAACATTCTGATTTGAAAAACACTGGAGAAAAACCAAGATATGGAATTGTCCACCGTTTAGACAAAGATACTTCAGGAATTCTCTTGATAGCAAAAAATAACAAAACCTTAAAACTACTACAAAAGAAATTTAAAAAAAGGGAAGTACAGAAAAAATACCACGCTGAATTAATTAAAAACATAAAAA